>Ga0207826_1000093_pt1 | contig 22556 bp, 23 predicted proteins | sample LuqExpMetageno80_FD_187837 | JGI IMG/M metagenome (GOLD analysis project Ga0207826, IMG submission 187837) | Tropical forest soil microbial communities from Luquillo Experimental Forest, Puerto Rico - Sample 80 (SPAdes) | ecosystem: Environmental > Terrestrial > Soil > Tropical forest ... | reverse complement strand
AAAGCTGATTGCCGCGGTTAGCCGCCCGCTCCGCAAGACGCGGGAACAGCTCGCACACGGTCTTGTATGTCCAGGCGCCCGGCCGCACGGCGACTTCCAAATTCTCACGCACGCTGAGCGACGGGAAAATCTCACGCTCCTGCGGCACCAGCCCCAATCCCACGCCGACGCGGCGATAGGTCACCATGCGCGAGATGTCTTGCCCCTTGAGTCGGATCGAACCGCCGTGCAGCGTCGTGTGGCCCATGATGGTCGCGAGCAGCGTCGACTTGCCGACGCCGTTGCGGCCGATGATCGAAACCGTCTCGCCCGGTTCGAGCGCAAGCCGGATGTCTTCCAGCACGACCGTCTCGCCGTAGCCCGCGCGCACATGCTCGAGTTCGAGCTCAGCCATACCGATGCTCATGCTTGTGTTCTTGGCCGAGATAGACCTCGCGCACGCGCTCGTCCCTGCGAATCGCATCGGGCGTGCCTTGCGTGAACACCGCGCCGCCGACCAGCACGGTGATCTCCTTGGCGAACCGGAAGACAACGTCCATGTCGTGCTCGATGATCAGCACGGCGATGTTCGGATCGAGCGAGGCGACGACGTCGAGGATGAGATGACTTTCCGACGACGGCACGCCCGCCGCCGGCTCGTCGAGCAGCAGGACGCGCGGGCGCTGCGCCAGCGCCATGGCGATCTCGACGAGGCGCTGGCGCCCGTATGGTAATTCGCGCACGAGCTTGAGCGCGTCGTCGACCATGCGCAGCGACTGGAGATGGTCGAGCGCCTCGTCGATGACGATCCGCTTCGATCCCGCGGGCCGCCAGAGATTGTTGGTGTGGCCGTCGCGCTCGCCGACCGCCAGGCAGATGTTCTCCAGCACGGTCAGCCCGCGGAAGAGTTGATTGATCTGGAAGGTGCGCGCAAGTCCGCGCCGCGCGCGCTCAGCCTGGGTCGTGTTCGTGATATCCACGCCGTCGAGCGACACACGTCCCGCACTCGGCTTCAGCACTCCGGTGATGAGATTGACTAGCGTCGTCTTGCCCGCCCCGTTCGGGCCGATCAGCGCATGCCGCGCGCCGCGCTCCAGCGTGAGATCGACATCGCGCGTGACGTGCAGCGCGCCGAAGGAGCGGTTCAGGTCTTTCACTTCGAGCGCGGCCGTCATGCGCGGCCTCGCTTGAACTTGCGCGCCCAATCCTCGGCGATGCCGAGCAGGCCGCGCCGCGCGAACATCACGACCAGCACCAAGAGAAGCCCGATGCCGAACTGCCAGAAGGCCGGGCTCATCTTGGACAGCTTGTCCTCCATGATCATGTAGACGGCCGCGCCGAGGAACGCGCCATAGAGCCGTCCCGTCCCGCCGAGGATCAGCATCACCATCACTTTGGCCGAGATGTCGAAGTCGAACACCGTCAGCGTCACGTAGGCGTTCGTCTGCGTGAACAGCCCGCCGGCAATGCCGGCGATCGCGGCGGAGATCGCATAGACCGTGACAAGCCGCCGGTGCACCGGCGAGCCGATCGCATGCATGCGGCGCACGTTCTCGCGGATGCCGGTCAACGCCTGCCCGAACGGCGAATAGACGATGCGGCGGACGACGAAGAACACGATCGCCAGCACGATCAGCACATACCAGTAGTTCGTGTGACCGTAGAGATCATAATCGAACGTTCCGAACAGCGGATCGAACGACAGGCCCGGCAGGCCGTCATAGCCACCGGAGAAGTCGGAGCGGATGTTGCCGGCTTCCTGGAGCATCGCGGCAAAGGCGATGGTGAGCATCAACAGAGTGAGCGCGCGATAGCGCAGCATGAACCAGCCGACCGCGATGCCGACGAGTCCGGCCAGCACGCCGCCCGCAATGATGCCGCTGATCGGCTCGCTCCAGCCGAGCCGAGTGAAGCCCAACGCGACCGTGTACGCGCCGATGCCGAAGAAGGCGGCATGGCCGAGCGTCACGATGCCCGCGTAGCCGAGGATCAGATCGAGCGACAGCGCGAACATGACCATGATCAGCACCTGGCTGCCGAAGGTCATACGATCGGGAAAAATGAAAAAGCAGGCGACGGCGATCACCCACGGCAGCGCTTCCGGCCAGACGAAGTAATGCCGGCGGACGAGATACTCCGCCGCGCGTTCCCGCGCCGTCTGCATCGTGCGGGTCTCACTCGCGGCCATAGAAACCCGCCGGTCTGATCAGCAGCACGATCACGGTGATCATGTAGATGAAGAAGTTACCGGCCTGCGGATAGGCGTACTTGCCGCCGGTATCGATGATGCCGATCACCAGAGCCGCGACCAGCGTGCCCTTGAGACTGCCGAGCCCGCCGACCGCGACCACGATCAGGAACAGCACCAGATAGAGCACCGCGAAGGACGGCGTGAGCCCGAATAGCTGGATCGCGAGGCCGCCGCCGAGCGCGGCAAGCCCCGAGCCGAGCGCGAAGGTGAGCGTGAACAGCCGGTCGACATTGATGCCGACCGACTCCGCCATCCGCCTGTTGTCGACCGCGGCGCGGATCTTCGCGCCGATATTGGTCTTCTCGAATGCGTACCAGAGGACCGCGATCAGCACGACGCCGAGCGCGATCACGAAGGCACGGTAGGCCGGAAAGGCGCGGAAGCCGAGATTGACGTCGCCCTGCAGCCAGGGCGGCAGTGGGACCGATTTCGGGATTGGTCCGTAGAAATATGTGAAGGCGGCGATCGCCATGAAGGCGAGGCCGATCGTGAGCAGCACCTGCTCGAGGTCCGTCGCCTTGTAGAGCCGCCGGTACAGGCCGCGTTCGAACGGAATGCTCACTAGTGCGATCAGCACCGACGAGATGATCAGCGACGGCACGATGTCGATGCCGAGGCTGCGCGTAAGCGAGACGACGATGTAGCCGCCGGCCATGGCGAAGGCGCCATGCGCCAGGTTCACGAAGCCCATCAGCCCCATCGTGATCGACAGGCCGACCGACGTGATGAACAGGAACATGGCATAGGCCAAGCCATCGAACAGCACGCTGATCGCGATGGTGGCAAATTGCGGCACGCGCCCCGCCCTTCCGATGTAAAAGGCCGCCGCGGCTTTTATGCGCGGCGGCCCGGTTTGATGTCAAATTCGGCTGCGCGTTATTTGCAGCGGCCGAGCTTGAGCACTTTGCACTCGTCCTTCACGTTCTCGGTCGTGCCGAGAACACGCTCGCCGAGTTTGCCGTCAGGCTTGCGGTACACTTCCATCGCGTGCTCGTTCTGGATGACGTCGCGCGTCTCCGGATCGATCTCCACCGGACCGCGCGGACCGACCGTCTTCCAGCCCTTCATCGCGTTCACCACCTTCATCCCGTCCGACAGATCGCCGTTCAGTTTCTTGATGGTGTCGAAGACGGCATGCATGGTGTCCCAGCCGGCCGCCGACATGAAGTCGGGATAGGAGTCGGGACCGTAGGCCTTGTGCCACTCCTCCTTGAACGCCTTGTTCTCCGCGCTGTCGAGATCGACGGCATAGTGGCCCATCACCACGGTGCCGACCGCGGCATCGCCCATGTCTTGCAGCTTGTTGTCGGGGATCAGGTCCATCGGGCCGATCAGCCTGATGCCGGCCTGCTTCAATCCGACCTCGCCATAAGCCTTCATCAGACCCGCGGCGTGCGCGCCGGAGGGAATGAACCCGTACAGGCAATCGGGATGCGCATCCTTCACGCGCTGCATGAACGGCGTGAAATCAGGCACCTGGACGGGGCTCCCCATCGGGATCGACAGGATAACCTTGCCGCCCGCCTTCTGGAATCCGGTCTCGAACGCCTCGACCGAGTCCTTACCGGGCGGGAAGTCGGTGTAGGCCACCGCCGCAGTCTTGCAGTTGAGTTTGTCATACGCATAGGACCCCATCGGATACGCCGGGTGCCACATGCTGAACGAGAGCCGCACGATGTAGGGCGACAGGTCCGTGATCCACGCCGTTCCCGCATTCGCAATGACCATCGGCACTTTCGCCTGCGTCATCACCGGCGCTAGCGCGATCGCCGACGGCGAGAACACGAAGCCAGTCAGCAGCGGCACCTTGTCGTTGGTGATCAGTTCGGTGGCAACGGTCTTGGCTTGCGCGCCGGTCGGCGGTCCTTCGTCGCGCTTGATCAGCTCCACCTGAAACGGTGCGATGTCACTGGCGTGCAGCTTGACGTAGAGATCGAACGCCTTGTCGATCTGATGCCCGAGGTCGGCATTGGCACCGCTATACGGTAGCACGACCCCGATCTTGACCGTTTTGCCCTGCTGCGCCTGGGCCGCGGCGGCAAATCCGAACGCGAACGCCGCGATTCCCAACAAACGTAACGCTTTCATGCGCAGTCCTCCCTTGGTTTTGGAACCATGATTGCTTGGGCGTCCATTATTTCTCGGACGCCGGGCCGCGGAAAATGGCCTAGCCGACCGCGAGCGTCAATTGCGTGCCGCGCGCCGGGCCGTGGTTTCGGAAAGATTGCGGCGTGCAAGAAAAATGCGCGGCACAAGGCGGCCTTGGCACGCGTTGCGGCCTCCACTAGGCTCGCGCGCGCCATAAATTACAGACGACGCATGACCATCCGCGACGGCATCATCGAAACGATTGGCAACACGCCGCTGGTCAAGCTCCAGCGCGCCTCGGAGGCGACTGGCTGCACGATCCTGGGCAAAGCCGAGTTCATGAATCCCGGCGGCTCGGTGAAGGACCGTGCCGGGCGCCAGATGATCCTGGAAGCGGAAGCGCGCGGCGAACTCAAACCCGGCGGTCTCGTCGTCGAAGCCACAGCCGGCAATACCGGCATCGGGCTGGCCGTGGTCGCGAATGCGCGCGGCTATCGCACGATCATCGTGATCCCGAGCACGCAGAGCCAGGAGAAGAAGGACACGCTGCGGCTCTATGGCGCGGAGCTCGTCGAAGTGCCCGCGCTGCCTTTTTCCAATCCGGACAACTACCAGCACATCGGCCGCCGCCTCGCAGAAGAACTGAAAAAGACGGAGAAGAACGGCGTCATCTTCGCCGACCAGTGGAATAATCTCGACAACAGCAAGGCGCATTACGTCTCGACCGGCCCGGAGATCTGGGAGCAGTCCAACGGCAAGGTCGACGGCTTCATCTGCGCGGTCGGCTCCGGCGGCACGCTCGCCGGCGTATCGCGCTACCTGAAAGGGAAGAACAAAGACGTCGTCATCGGCCTCGCCGATCCGCGCGGCGCAGCGATGTATAATTTGTTCGCGCACGGCGAGGTGAAGTCGACCGAAGGCGGCTCGATCACCGAGGGCATCGGGCTCGGCCGCGTGACCAACATCGTCAAGGAGATGATCGTCAACAAGGCATATCTTATCGAGGACGCCGAAGCCGTGCCGCTGATCTTCGACCTGCTGGAACACGAAGGCCTCTGCCTCGGCGGCTCGACCGGCATTAATGTCGCCGGCGCAATAAGGCTCGCGAAAGAGCTCGGGCCGGGCCACACGATCGTCACCATCCTCGCCGACGGCGGCGCGCGCTACCAGTCGAAATTGTTCAATCCGGATTTCCTGCGCTCGAAGAATCTGCCGGTACCGGATTTTCTGACGCGCACGTCCGACATCAGCCCCCCCTTTGTGAACAGGTGAGAGCGTGGCTACCGACTGCCTGTTCCGCGAGGACTCCTATCTCAAATCCTGCGAGGCGAGCGTGGTCGCGCTCACGGAACAGGGCGGCATCGTGCTCGACCGCACGGTGTTCTACGCCAATTCTGGCGGCCAGCCCGGCGACACCGGCACGTTGACGGCCGCAGACGGCCGCGAAATCCGCGTCGACAACGCGGTCTATACCGATCAAGCCAAGACCGAGATCGCGCATTTGCCCGCCGCCGGCGCGCCGGCGTTCAATATCGGCGACGCGGTCACCGCCGCGATCGACTGGGACAAGCGCTATGCGCGCATGCGCATGCACACAGCGCTGCATCTCCTCTCCGCCGTGCTGCCCTATGCGGTGACCGGCGGCTCGGTCGGCGACGCCGAAGGTCGCCTCGATTTCGACATACCGGAAGCGGGGCTCGACAAGGACGCGATCACGGCAAAGCTCGCCGAGATGATCGCGACCGACGCACGCGTGACCGCGCGGTGGATCACTGACCAAGAGCTCGACGCCAATCCGGGGCTCGTAAAGACGATGTCGGTGAAACCGCCGATGGGCACCGGCCGCGTGCGGCTGATCGAAATCGAAGGCCTCGACCTGCAGCCCTGCGGCGGCACACATGTCCGTGCCACGCCCGAGATCGGCGGCGTACGGGTCACCGCGATCGAAAAGAAGGGCAAGCAGAACCGCCGCGTGCGGCTCGCGTTTGCTTAGGACGGTGACGAAAGGACGACGATCATGACAGCCTCCCGCTGGCTCCGCTCCACCGAATGGCTCGCGTCGCAGCTCGGCAAGCCGGACCTCGTCGTCGTCGACGGCTCGTTCTACCTGCCCGCGCAGAACCGCAACGCGCGCGAGGAATATCTCGCGCAGCACATTCCTGGCGCGATCTTCTTCGACATCGACGCGGTCGCCGATCATTCGATTGACCTGCCGCACATGCTGCCCGGCGCGAAGCAGTTCGCGCAGATGGTGGGCGCACTCGGCATTGCCGATACCGACACCATCGTGGTCTACGACGGGCTCGGCCTTTTCTCCGCTCCCCGCGTGTGGTGGACCTTCCGCATCTTCGGAGCGAAGAATGTTTATATTCTCGACGGTGGCCTGCCCGCGTGGCTCGCCGAGAAGCGCAAGACCGAGCGCGGCGAGACCAAGCGCGCGCCGAAGACCTTCAACGCCAATCTGGACACAAGCGCGGTGGCGATGGACACTGATGTGCAGATCGCGCTCAACGATGGCAACACACAGGTGGTCGACGCGCGGCCCGCCGGACGCTTCGCCGGACGCGATCCTGAACCGAGGCCGGGCCTGCGCCCCGGGCACATGCCGGGCGCGAAGAACGTCCCCTCCTCTGAACTGGTCGAGAACGGCCGGCTGATCGCGCCCGAGAGGATCGCGCAGGCTTTTGCAAAAGCCGGCGTCGATTTGGACAAGCCGATCATCACGAGCTGCGGCTCGGGCGTCTCCGCGGTGATTTTATCGCTGGGTCTCGAGGCGATTGGCAAGCCGCTCGCGCGCGTCTACGACGGCTCCTGGTCGGAATGGGGCGGCCGCCCGGATTTGCCGGTGGAGAAGGGGTAGGCCTCTCCGCGCTGCCGGTGGGCACGCTCGAGGCTTACGTCACGAGCAGCCGGCGCGGCGGACGCGGCGAGAGACGACGCCAGCGTTGTTCTTCAGCATGCCCTCTATGCGTTCATCCTCCGCCACTTCCACCCTTCCGCGTTCGCATATAGCGTCGCGCGCGACTCGCGGGGGCGAGAAAAGAAAAGAACCCTGGAGGACTTTTCGCGTGACACTCAACCGCCGCCATCTCCTGCAGCTCGCTTCCGGCGCCGCCGCGCTTCCTCTCCTACGCATGGCCGCGTTCGGCGATACCTACCCCTCCCGCCCCGTCCGCGTCGTCGTCGGCTTCCCCGCCGGCCAGGCCGCCGACAGCCTCGCGCGCATCGTCTCGCAGGGGCTCTCCGAGCGGCTGAAGCAGCAGTTCGTGGTCGAGAACCGCCCCGGCGCCGGCGGCAATATCGGCAGCGAAGTCGTCGCGAAGGCGACGGGCGACGGCTACACCATCCTGATGGAGGTGATGACGTCGAACGCGATCAACGCCTCGCTCTACAAGACTCTCAATTTCGACTTCCGCCGCGACATTGCGCCGGTCGCGCTGATCGGCGGCGGCGCCTACGTGATGACGGTCAATCCCGAGGTGCCGGCGAAGACCGTGCCCGAGTTCATCGCTTACGCGAAGGCCAATCCCGGCAAGATCAACATGGGCTCGGCCGGCATCGGCACGCCGCCGCATGCGTTCGGCGAGCTGTTCAAGATGCTGGCGCATGTCGACATGGTGCACGTCCCGTACAAAGGCTCCTACGTGCCCGACCTGCTCAGCGGCCAGTTGAACGTCGTGTTCGCGCCGATCCCGACGGTGATCGCACACGTCAAGAGCGGCAAGCTGCGCGCGCTCGCGGTGACCTCGACCAAGCGCTCGCCCGCGCTGCCCGACACGCCGACCATCGCCGAGTTCGTGCCCGGCTACGACGCCAGCGGCTATTTCGGCTTCGGCGCCCCGGCAAGCACGCCCAAGGACATCGTCGATACGCTGAGTAAGACGATCAACGCGATCATCACCGATCCGGCGACGGAGGAGAAGCTCGTCGCTCTCGGCGTCGAGCCGATCCAGATGACGCCGGCGCAGTACGGCAAGCTGATCGCCGACGAGACCGAGAAATGGGGCAAGGTCGTCGAAGCCGCGCACATGACGATCGATTGACCGGGAGCGGACCTTTGAAGATCAGCCTGCGCGAGCGGTTTTCCGGCGGCGGCACGCCCACCGGCATTATCCATTTCATCGGCGCGCCGATGGCGATCGAGGTCGAAGCCCGCGCGGGCATCGACTTCGCCATGATCGACATGGAGCATTCGCCGCTCGACATGGACCGTCTCGCGCATCTGATCCGCGCCGCGGACGCGGCCGGAATCGCGCCTTTGGTGCGCGTGCCGGACGTCGAACCGGGGCTGATCAAGCGAGTGCTCAATCTCGACGCCGCCGGCATCGTCATTCCGCACGGCACGCGCGCGCGCTGCGAGGCGCTGGTGCGCGCCGCGCGTTATGCGCCGGACGGCGAGCGCGGCGCCTGCCCGGTCGTGCGCGCGACCGGCTACTGGCCGAGCGACTGGAATGGCTATGCGCAGAAGGCAAACCGCGACGTCTTCCTCATGCCGCTGATCGAGGACGCGCAGGGCATCGACGAGATCGAGGCGATCGCGGCGCTGCCCGGCATCGACGGGCTGTTCGTCGGGCCCTACGACCTCTCCGTCTCCGTCGGCCATCCCGGTGCCGACTTCAACCATCCGGCGATGAGCGCGGCGCTTGACCGCGTCGCCGCCGCCTGCCGCGCGAATTCCAAATTCCTCGTGACCACGGTCGGCGACCGGCAGGAACGCGACTATTCGCGCAATCTCGTGGCGCGCGGCGTGCAGGGACTCGTGTTCGCGACCGACGCGCTCGTGCTCTTGCAGGCGCTCAAGCGCATGGTCGATTTCCTGAAGTGATCAGCGGAGGATCTGGCTCAGGAACAGCTTGGTGCGCGCGTGCTGTGGATGGGCGAAGAATTCTTCCGGCGCGTTCGCCTCGACGATCTGGCCCTCGTCCATGAACACGATGCGGTTCGCCACCTCGCGCGCAAAGCCCATCTCATGCGTGACCACGAGCATGGTCATGCCGTCTTTCGCCAGCGCCACCATGGTGTCGAGCACTTCCTTCACCATCTCGGGATCGAGCGCGGAGGTCGGCTCGTCGAACAGCATGATTTTCGGATTCATGCACAAAGCGCGCGCAATCGCGACGCGCTGTTGCTGTCCGCCGGAAAGCTGGCCGGGATATTTGTTCGCCTGCTCGGGGATTTTCACGCGCTTCAAGTAATGCAGCGCCGCCTCCTCCGCCTCGCGCTTCGGCATCTTGCGCACCCAGATCGGCGCCAAAGTGCAATTCTCCAGCACGGTGAGATGCGGAAACAGATTGAAATGCTGGAACACCATGCCAACGTCGCGGCGCACTTCGTCGATCTTCTTCAGATCGGCCGTAAGCTCCATCCCGTCGACGATGATCTTGCCCGTCTGGTGTTCCTCCAGCCGATTGATGCAGCGGATCATGGTCGATTTGCCGGAGCCGGACGGGCCGCACACGACGATCCGTTCGCCGCCCGTGACGGTCAGGTCGATATTACGCAGCACGTGAAACTCGCCGTACCACTTGTTGACTTTGACGAGTTGAATGGCGACCGGCGGCCGCGCGCTATGTCGGGCAGGCTCGTTCATCGCGCCCTCCTCATCTCTGTCGCCCCGAGGCGAGCCTGGCTTCCATCGCGCGCGCATAGCGCGACATGCCGTAGCAGAAGATCAGATAGAAGATCGCGGCCACCGCATAGCCGGTCGTCGACGTCACCGGCGTCGCCCATTTTGGGTCGATTCGCGCCACCTCGACTGTATGCAGGAAATCAAAGATGCCGACGATGTAGACAAGCGTCGTGTCCTTGAACAGGCCGATATAGGTATTGACGATGTTCGGAATTGTTATGCGCAGCGCCTGCGGTAGCACGACGAGGCCCATCATATGCGGATAGCGCAGGCCGACCGCCATCGCGCCCTCGTACTGCCCTCTCGGAACCGCCTGCAAGCCCGCGCGCACGACCTCCGCCATGTAGGCGGAGGCGAACAGCGCGATGCCGACCAGGGCGCGGACCAGTTTGTCAGGCTCGAAGGCCTCCGGCACGAACAAGGGCAGCATCACGCTCGCCATGAACAGCATCGTGATCAGCGGCACGCCACGCACGAATTCGATGAAAGCGACGGAAAACATCTTCACCGTCGGCATGCGCGAGCGGCGTCCGAGCGCGAGCAGGATGCCGAGCGGCAGCGACACGACGATACCGACGGTCGCGACCACGATCGTGACCAGGATGCCGCCCCACAGCACAGTGTCGACGGCGGGCAGGCCGATCAGTTCCCATCCGTGCAACAGGATGAAGGAAGCGATCGGCAACACGATGAAGAAATAGAGGGCGCCCCAATTCTTCCGCGGCGCGCGCGGCGCCATCAGCCAGACGATGCCGATCGCGAGTAGGACGAAGAACACGTCGACGCGCCAGCGCTGCGGGATCGGATACGAGCCGTAGATGAAATACGGCATGCGCTCGAAGGCGAACGGCCAGCATGCGCCGATCGGCCGGTGCTGCACTGCCTCGCGACAGGCATCGCGGTCGGTTCCGCTCCAGGCCGCATCGATGATCAGGAAACGTGCAAGTTCGACCGCCACCCACGCAACTAGCAAGCCGATGGCGACCGTGAGCGCAACGTTGAACCATGACGAAAACAGGTTTTCGCGCATCCAGCCGAGCGTGCCACGCATATGCGCCGGCGGCGGTTTCGGCGGCAATTGCTCGTGCCGCACGAAGTGCAATTCGGTGACGGCGAGATCGCCTTCGGCCATGGTCATCGCGGCGCCCTCACCGTTCGACCAGCGCCATGCGCGCGTTGTAGATGTTCATTGCTGCTGATGTGACCAGGCTGATCGTTAAATAAACGAGCATGGTGATCGCAACGACCTCGAGCGCCTGCCCGGTCTGGTTCAGAACCGTGCCGGTGAACACCTGCACCAGGTCGGGATAGCCGATGGCGACCGCGAGCGAAGAGTTCTTCGTGAGGTTCAGATACTGGCTGGTCAGCGGGGGAATGATCACGCGCATCGCCTGCGGGATCACGATTAGACGCAGCGTCGGCGTCGGCTTGAGACCGAGCGAATATGCGGCCTCGACCTGTCCTTTCGACACGGCAAGGATCCCGGCGCGGACGACTTCGGCGATGAACGCCGCGGTGTAGATCGACAGCCCGAGCAACAGCGCGGCGAATTCGGGCAGCACTTCCATCCCGCCCGCGATGTTGAAACGCCCCGCCTTCGGCCAGTCGAAGCCGAGCGGCGCGCCGGCGACGGCGAACGTCAAAAGCGGCAGCGCGATGATCAACGCGAGCGCGACGATGCCGACCGGCGCCTGTTTACCGGTGTGCTGCTGCCGCCGCCGCGCCCAGAAGGCGAACGCAATTGCCGCGACGATTGCAAGCACGAATGCGATGCCCACCGGCTCGAGACCGGGCTGCGGCACGGGCGCAGGCAAAGTCAGACCGCGATTGTTGAGATAGACGCCGCCGAACCAGACGATGCTATCGCGCATCTCGGGCAGCGATTTCAAGACAGCGTTGTACCAGAACAAGAGTTGCAGCAGCAGCGGGATGTTGCGGATCGTCTCGACGTAGCCGCTCGCCGCGCGCGCGACGAGCCAGTTGCTCGACAACCGCGCAATTCCGATGAGAAACCCAAGAATGGTAGCGAGGATGATGCCGAGGCCGGCGACGAGCAGCGTATTCAAGAGCCCGACCCAGAACGCCTGCCCGTAGGTGGAAGCGTTCGCGGAATACGGGATCAGCGTCTGGCTGATGTCGAACCCGGCCGCGTTGTTCCAGAAGCCGAATCCGGATGCGATGTGCGTGCGCTGCAGATGCTCGATGACATTCGTCGCGGCGACGTAGACGAGCAGCGCGACGACCGCGACCAGCACGAATTGAAAGACGATGCTGCGGACTTTAGGATCGTTCAACAGCGCAGCACGGTGTTGCGGCCGGTCGGCCATCGATCCTTCTCCCGCTGCGCCGCCTGCCTCAGGTCTCCACCGCGCGCGATTAGCGGATCGGCGGCGCGTACTGGATGCCGCCCTCGTTCCAAAGCCGGTTGAGGCCGCGGTCGATCTTCAGCGGCGAGCCTTTGCCGACATTGCGCTCGAACACCTCGCCGTAGTTACCGACGCGCTTCACAATCCGGACGGCCCAGTCGTTGGCCAGTCCGAGTTGCTCGCCGAAATTGCCTTCCGTGCCGACAAAGCGCTTGATCTCGGGGCTCGTGGATTTCACCATTTCGTCCACGTTCTTCGACGTGATTCCGAACTCCTCCGCGTTGATCATTGCGAAGAAGACCCACTTCACGACATCAAACCATTGGTCGTCGCCGTGCCGCACGGCGGGCCCAAGTGGCTCCTTGGATATGATCTCTGGCAAGATCATGTGGTCGTCCGGGTTGGTGAGCCGCAACCGCTCGGCATAGAGGCCGGACGCATCCGTCGTGTACGCATCGCAGCGGCCCGCGTCATAGGCCTTTACCGCTTCGTTGGCGGTCGCGAACGTGACCGTCTTGAGCTGCATGTTGTGCGCGCGAAAATAGTCGGCGAGGTTGAGCTCGGTGGTCGTGCCCTGCTGCACGCAGATGGAAGCGCCGTTGAGCTCGAGCGCCGAGTTCACCTTTAGCGCCTTGCGGATCATGAAGCCCTGGCCGTCGTAGTAATCGACGCCGGTGAAGTTGAGCCCGAGGGAGGAGTCTCGCGACGAGGTCCAGGTCGTATTGCGCGCAAGCATGTCGACTTCGCCCGACTGCAGCGCGGTGAAGCGGTCCTTCGCCGAAAGCGGGACAAACTTCACTTTGGTCGCGTCGTCGAAAATTGCAGCCGCAACAGCGCGGCAGACGTCGACGTCGAGTCCGGTCCAATTGCCTTGCGCGTCCGGCAGTCCAAAGCCCGCGAGCGTGCCATTCGCGCCGCAGTTCAGGATGCCGCGGTCCTTCACGGCCTTGAGCGTGGATTGGGCGGACGCGGCCTGTGTGCCGAACAGGAGCGCGAACGCCAGGAGTGCTGCCAGTTTCTTCATCCGATCTCCCCATGCGCGGACCAACGTCACGCGCCTGTTTCGAGCCGCGATCAGATGGGAAAGCTCGATGCCGCGCATCCCCGCTCAGAACGAGCCAAGCCCGGCAGCGTGACAATCAGGCTCCCCGCAGCCCCGCGCGCATCACAGAACGAACTTCCCGTAAGGTCAAGGGCTTGACGCTTGCGCCAAAGAGGCTCGTATATCGCCGCTTTGAACGCGCACGGATAGTCTCGCAGATGTCAAAATCACCCCGCTCAGCGCAAAAACCGGAGACACGGCTGGTGCATGCCGGCCGCGATCCGGACGAGCACTTCGGCTTCGTCAACCCGCCGGTGTATCACGCATCGACTGTGCTCTATCCGACGGCCGAGGATCAGGTGGCGCACCGGTCGCGCTACCAATACGGCCGCCGCGGCACGCCGACGACCGAGGCCTTGCAGCAGGCGCTCGCGGCGATCGAAGGCGACGCGTGCGCGGGTGTCGCGCTGTTGCCATCGGGCCTCTCGGCGGTTTCCACGGCGCTAATGGCCGTGGCCGGGGCCAGCGACCACATCCTGGTGACCGACAGCGTCTACCGCCCGACGCGCACCTTCTGCGACAGCGTATTCAAGCGCATGGGCGTGGAGACGACCTACTACGATCCGCTGATCGGCCGAGAGATCGCGAAACTGTTCAAGCCGAACACGCGCGCGGTGTTCACCGAAGCGCCCGGCTCGCAGAGTTTCGAAATGCAGGACATCCCAGCGATCGCCGCTGTCGCGCACGAGAAAGGCGCGTACGTGCTGATGGACAATACCTGGGCGACGCCTCTCTATTTCCGTTCGCTCGAGCACGGCGTTGATCTGTCGATCCAGGCCGGCACAAAATATATCGGCGGCCATTCGGACATCATGTTCGGCTGCGTGTCGGCACACGCGGAGACCTGGGCCAATTTGAAAGACGTGGCGGGCACGCTCGGCCTCTGCGTCGGCCCCGACGATGTTTATCTCGCACTGCGCGGCCTGCGCACGCTCGGCGTCCGCCTCGAGCGGCACAATAAATCCGCCCTGCAGATCGCATCATGGCTGGAGAAGCGACCGGAGGTGAAGCGCGTGATGCATCCGGGGCTCGCCAGCGATCACGGGCACGCGATCTGGATGCGTGATTTCACCGGCGCGAGCGGCCTTTTCAGTGTCGTGGTCAATCCGTGTTCCGAGGCCGCAGTCTACGCGTTCATGAATGCGCTGACGCTATTCGGCATCGGCTATAGCTGGGGCGGCTTCGAGAGCCTCGTGATCCAGTTCAATTGCACGGAGTACCGCACCGCCACGCGCTGGGCGCCGGGCGGACCGACCCTGCGTTTCCATATCGGGTTGGAGGATTCCGGCGATCTGATCGCCGACCTGGAGCGCGGTTTTGCGGCGATGAAGAAGGCAGGCTGATCTAAGCCGGCGCGCCCTGACCGCCGCTGCGGATGACGAATTGAAGATTGCGGAGATAGACGAAGACGCCGAACGCCTGCCCGATGATGAACACCGGATCCTTGCGGTAGATCGCATAGCCGAGCAGCATGATCCCGCCGCCGATCGAAAAGACCCAGAAGGTTGTCGGCACCACGCTGCGGCCCGCGCGCTCGGACGCGATCCATTGCACGACGAAGCGCATCGCGAACATTGCCTGCGCCATGTAGCCAATGAGAATGCCGAGATCGATGTTGCCGACGAAGACGTCGTGCAAATATCCGCCCACCGAGCGCGTGATATCGACCAGCATTTAGCCCTCCAGAATTTCAGGAACGCGCTTTTTGCGGCGGATCAGCCACCACACACCCGCGAGATCGAGAATGCCGACCCAGAGCCGGTCCCATAGTCCGTAGTTGGAAACACCGCCCTGACGCGGCCGGTCGACGACATCGATATAGCCGATGGTGAAACCCTCGCGCTTCACTAGCGCCGGCAAGAAGCGGTGCAAGCCATCGAAATAGGGCAATGCCAGGAACACATCGCGACGAAACGCCTTCAGCCCGCATCCGGTATCGCGCGTGCCGTCGCGCAGCACCGCGCTGCGCACCGCATTGGCAATGCGCGACTGCAATTTCTTGAAGCCGGTCGCCTTGCGCCCGACGCGCTGGCCCGCGACGAGCCCGACGCCGGGCTGGCCCGTCTCGAGCGCGCGGATCATAGCCGGCAGGAAAGTCGGATTGTTTTGGCCGTCCCCGTCGAGCGTCACCACGATGGGCGCCCGTGCCGCGGCGGCGCCGGTGCGCACCGCAGCCGATTGCCCGCACGACTGTTTGTGCCGCACACGCCGCAGCCAGGGATGCAAGGCCATCAGCCGCTGCAATTCGGCTTCGGTGCCGTCCGTCGAGCCGTCATTCACGTAAACGACCTCGAACAGCCAATGCCCTTCGAGCGCGGCCGCGATCTCGGTGACGAGCGGCGCAACGTTGTCCACTTCGTTACGCACCGGCACGACGACGGAAACCGCCGGTTCCTGCAGTGTCATGGTGTTGTCCGTCGGCCCCTGTGCCCCCAGCGATTGCGAGCGTCTTAGTCAGCCAGCAGGTTACGGGCAACTGCTTTAAGCCGCTTGCCGGAAGGCCCTGAAAACTGGTGGAGGGCCCCGTCTGGGCCGACGGAAAATCCCAGCCGACGCAACGCGAACCACCGCCGGACGAGGAGAGCGCCGACAATACCGACCAACGCGCCGGCGGCGACGTCCGTCGGATAGTGCGCGGTGAGCACCACGCGGCTGATGGCGATCAGCAAAGCGTAGATCAGAAGGTAAGGCCGTGCGCGCGGCCAGATCGTGCTGAATGCGATCAGGATCGCAAAAGCGGTCGTCGCATGGCCGGATGGCAGGCTCGCGTAATCGTTCCGCCAGATGAAAGGGTGGAAAACGAACGGGTCCGGATGACCCGTCGTGAACGGCCTGGCGCGACCGATCATGCGCTTGATGATCGTGTCGAAAAGGCTCGGCACGGCCACTGCGGTAAACAGAAATCCGACACGCACCATGATTGTCGCGAGCACGCGCTGCTGAAAGCGCGGCAGGATCGGCGGAAGGGCGCAGAGAAATAGAAACAACAGGCCCAGCGGCCACAGCACGTAACCGGATTTGCCGTAGTCGGTGATGAAATCGAAGGAGCTTGTCAGCCAGTGCGGCAACCCACGCATATGTGCGCTGATCGGTGCGTCGACCAAAAACATGCCCACCAGCAGCACGCCGACACCGAAGAGCGCGGCGATTGCCAATTGCTTTGTCGGGAGCAGCCCGCCGCCTTGGAGATAGCTCCGCGGCGCGCGGGTCAGCAGCGAAAAGGCCACAGCCAGATTGTTGAAGCACCGGCGGCTTGCAGGGGACAGCGGTTCGGCGGTGACGGTCATTGTGGCTCGGCCGAGCGGAAAATCGCGAGCACCACCGGCTTGCCGATGCTGATGTTATAACCCTCAATCCGCTGCACCAGCGTGTACCGCAGCCCAACCGCATCGGCGCGCTGCACGAAACTGCGCTCGCTGCGCGGATCGACCAGCGCGAAATGACACGTGCCGCTGCGCAAGAATTCCGCCGCTCCGGCACCATTGGTGAAGCGCGTCGCCGTCCCCGAGAGGAAAACGAGGCTGGGCTCCTGATAGGAGTAGGTCGAGGCGACATGTGGATCGACGCAGCCAGTCGCCCTCACCTCGCGCGCGATCATCTCGCTTGGAAACAGCGCCGGGATGGATGGGAACGTGACCGCGAATACCGTGATCGCGACGAAAGCAGATGACATCAGTGCACGCAGCACTGCACGCTCCGGTCCGTCCACCTCGTAGAGCCACCAGGCGAACAACGACAGCACCATCGCGATCGCCGCAAATGGCCAGGCAATCAGCCCGAGCGAATGGTCGACAAGCACAAACCCGACAACCACCGCCAGCGCAACGCCGGCGGGAAACAGAAACCAACTCACTGTCCCGTGCACCATCCAGCGGATATGCGCGAGCGCCCTGCCCTCGACGACGCCAGCTATGAGGATGGCGATCGCCGGATAAAGCGGCATGACGTAGTGCGGCAGCTTGGTCATCGCCGCCTCGAACACCAGCCAGGACGGCACGAGCCAAGCCAGCAGAAAGCGCGCACCGATTTCCTTGCGCGCCCGCCAAATCGCGGGTGCGGCCGGCGCAGCCAGCACCGAACCGGGCCAGAACGTTAGGAAAAACAGCAGAAAGTACGTTCCCGGCGGCGCCCCATGCGCCTCTTGTGCGCTGGTGATCTTGTCCAGCATGTCGTGGCCGAGTGCCTGGGTGAAGAAGCTGCCGCCTGACCTCATCACGATCGCGACGAACCACGGCAGCACCAGCAGCAGCATCCAGCCGAAGCCGGACAGCGGGCGCGTCGCCCGAATCCAGCGCCAGGATTTGTCCGCAATCGAGAGGGCGATCACAGTCAATCCGATGAACATCAGGATCAGCGGACCTTTCAGCAAGACGCCACCGGCAGCCGCCGTCCAGAGGACCGCGGGCATCTGCCAGCCGATCGCCTCATCGGGCTGATGGCGCTGGCCGAGGTAGATGCGTGCGAGCGCCCCCATCGCCGCAACGCTCGTGAACAGCAGCATGGCGTCCGTCGTCGCCATTCGGCCTTCGACGCCGAGGATAATGGAACCGGCCATCATCAGTGCGGCGAGCGCAGCGGAGCGGCGCGTCACAAAAGCTAAGCCGGCCCAGTACGTGAGCAGCACGGCGCCGACTGCGCCGACGAGCGACGGGACGCGGTACAGCCAGATCTTCGTGCGGGCCGAAGCAACCCCAAGCGCCTCGCCGGTCTTCACCGCCGCGGCCTGCAGCCAGTAGATGCCGACCGGCTTTTTGTAGCGGACCTCGTCCTGGAACCGAATGTCAACGTACTGGCCCGTCTCCAGCATCTGCTTGGTCGCCTGCGCGAAGCGCGCTTCGTCACGGTCGACAGGCGGTATGCTGAAGAAGCCGGGAAGCAGCGCCAGCAGCGTGAAGGCCAGCAAAATGACTACCGCGCGCGCGTGCGATCCCGTCGCGTAGTCCAACGCGGCGGATAGCCCGCGGCTCTGATGCGCGGCGAATGGCGCGTCATTGGCGGCCGTGCTCATTGCGGAACGTCTGACCCCTTCTTGTGACGGCGAGACATAAGCGCAAACGCAGCCGCCACCAAGCTACCGCAGGCCTACGATTCGATCCCGTTTGGCGCAACGTGTACCTTTAAACAGGCCGTACTCAAGCATTGTAATGGTGGCGGTAGCTTGACGGGCTTTCAGGACCGGTTGCGGGCTTTTCTACAAACGATTGAAGTGACGAGACAATCCTGCATCTATCCCGGCCTTGTCGCACCGGCGCTTTGCTTTGCATAGGCGCGCGGCTAAACCTGTTGTCGACGGCCCCGTAGCTCAGCCGGATAGAGCATCAGCCTTCTAAGCTGAGGGTCGCTGGTTCGAATCCAGCCGGGGTCGCCACTTATTCCGACAAACGCCGCCCGACATTCCGACAAAAATAGAACGAAGGGCAAAGCGGGAACGGGAAAATGTCGGAACGGGCTCTGAAATCATTGGTAGATCCCGCGCCTTCTAAGCTGAGGGTCACGGGTTCGAATCCTGTCGGGGGTCGCCAGTTCTCCACGCCGCCCTAAAGCTAGGCCGGCGTCAGTGGGTCCAGGCGTCGCGACGGCGGAAGGCGAAATTGTCGGCGTAGGACATGACCCGGCACGCCGCCGGCTTGGCCTCGCTCACCTGGTACGGGAAGCCATGCCGTTCGCAATATGCGATCGCCTCCTCCTTGGTATGGAAGCGAAGCCGGAGCTGCTGGCGCGTATCGAACGAGGACGTCCAGCCCATCAGCGGCTCGACCTGCTTGGCCACGTCCATCTCAAAGTCGAGCGCCCAAGCCTTTGTATTCGCCTGGCCGGACTGCATGGCGGTCTTGGCGGGCTTGTAGATGCGCGCGGTCATGGAACGACCCCAGTCTGATTGAGCGGCCGTCGATATAGAACGACGGCGAAAGGGAGGCAATGCGGGGAATTGCTTAGCGCTCAGAGTTTCTGGCTCCAGAACTGGTACATGCCGCGGAACGTCGCCGGATTACGCTGTTCGAACTCGTTCCAGGCGTCCAGATCCGCCATAGACTCGCCGTTGGCTGCCAAAGCCTCGGCGGCACGCCGCGCGGTCAGGGGATCGAACTCGAAGCCGATGAACCGCAGGCCGTGCTCAGCAAGCATTGCCTTGATTTGCGGCAAGGTCATCTGCTGCTCCTGCACATGAAACAGCAGGTCGCGGCATTCACTGGTCGCGAAAAAGTCGTTCGACTGAGCGACGCCTCCGTATCCCGATGCGAGAATGTCCTGCCGGGCGCGGCGAATGTCTTCGGCGCCCGAGCCGTAGCCGCGTTCGGCCAGATAATTGCGGGCCGCGCTGATCTCACGGCGAGCGATCCGACTGTAGAGCCCGAGCCGCAGGAACCCGCCAGGCCGCAGAAGCGACAGCAGGACGCGTAACCCCGCAACCGGATCGGCCATGTGATGCAGCACACCGCTCACATCGATGACATCAAAGGTGCGATCGAGATCGCCTAATCTGAGGATATCGGCCTGTGCGTAGTCGATACGGTCGGCGACGTCCGCAGGCGTCTTGCGCTTCGCGTAAGCGAGGCTGCTCAGGCTTAAATCGATCGCCAGCACGCGCGAGTCTTTCAGTTTGCGCGCGACTTCTATCGGATGCGCGCCGGTCCCGCAGCCTGCCACGAGCACCTCTACTGGTTCACCGAAGCAAGGCGCTACACATGCTGCGCCGGGAATCGCCCCGGAAAGATAACGATCGAAATCTTGCGGCTCGGTACCGCCGCCAAGCCGCACCCAGCGCGGGTATGGATTGTTCTCATATTGCTGCCGCACACGCTTGGAGATCTCGTCGGCAATGGGCCTGAGTGCGGCAATCGAGGCTCGCAGCGCAAGCTCTTGCGTAGGCTCGCGCACCTGCTGGGTTACGATTTCGGCCACGGCCGGTGGCCATTTCTGTTCGGTAAGCAGTTGCGCACCGGCGAGCCGCTGCAGCGGCACGTACATGGCGAGCGCAGCGAGCTGGAACGGAGCAATGGCGGCTTGCCCGTCAAGCTTGCTTTCCAGACTGCGCGCAAGCTGCGAGGCCTGTGCATCCTCTTCCGGTGTGGTCGCGAAAACATATTCATTGATGAAGCACTGCTGTGCCAGCGCCGCGCAGAATCCAAGCGTCTCGGTCTCGATCTTGTCGTGCTTCACGGCTGCCTGCAGCAGCGCGAGCCGCAGCGCGGTGAGCGCCCGTTCGAACGCCACGTCGCACACCGGGGTCGACTTCAGGACGGCCAGCAGCAGCGGATCGGCAGCGACCGCGGCAAGCGACGATCCTTCTAGCAAAACATTCAACGGGAGCCGCTGCGGCCAAGACGCCACCGCGCGCTGCGTGGCTTGGCGCAACGCCGGCGTGAGCGCGGTGATGGTCGCAGCGATCGCCGCAAAATCGTGCGCCAATTGCGGCATGAGTTCGAGCGCACGCGCAAACGCAGCGGATGCTTCCCGAGATCGGCCTTGCAGCTGCAAAATACAGCCGAGATTATTCGCCGCCTCGGCGTGCTCCGGCCTGAGCACCAGCACGCGCTTATAGCCGCGCACGGCGTCATCGAACCGGCGCTGCTGCTGGTGCAATACGGCTTCGGCGAAGAGCGCGTTCGCATCGCTCGCCGCGGCCGTTTGCGGCCCACTCTGTTTCGCTGCGGTTCATGAGCCCGTTCCGGTCGGGCGAACTCGATAGCCGCTGCGTCTCAGGCGGGCAAGTTCATGCGCACAGGCGTGCGCAGGCGGCGCGCCCGGATAATCTCGCAAGGCGGATCGTTGCTAAAAACGTTGCTAAGAGTGATGCCGCTGCGCGCGGCGTGCAGGCGCCGCGCGGTCACGCGGAACGCGCGGGGAAAACGGTCGCCCATGCGTTTTTCCGTAGTCGCAGCGTGGCGGCGATGGCGCGGCGATCCGAGTCGACGTCCTCGTCGCGGCGAGGCACGAACGCGTCGCGCCCGGCGGCTTTGCTGTAACCGATCCAGCCAACCAGAACGCCGTCGAGGTCGAACACTTCGTGCATCATTGCGTCACCCCTACCATCGATCACGTTGAATTCCACTGGATGGTGATCATCGAGGAGACGGCAGCGCAAATCCGCCAATCAAATTATTGTACCGAGGTGCAGTGTCAGCCAGTGTGTGAGACACCCGCGCGGACCGTGCTTAGCGCATCAGCAGGCCCGCTGCCGGGGTTATTATCCAGAGTGCGTTGCTATCGTTGTCGGCGCGTGCCCTCCTGATCGCATTCGCGAAGGAGGATTATCATCATGCGCAAAGATGAGCCGACCGACGATTGTTCCGCGTGCTACGGCTTGGGTCGGGAGGTGCGGCTGAAGCCGATCCGCATCGGCCAACCGCTTCCACCTGCCCGGGTATGCCCCGCGTGCAATGGGACCGGGAAGAAGCCGACATAGGCGACAAGGATCAAAACGGGACGCCTATCGGTCGATCTGGCTTGAGGGCGAATACTGTGCTCGGCAGCCATCGGTCATGCTCCCCCCTTTCGGGCATCGCGCGACAAACGATCAATTAACCAAACCGGTGCACGGTGGCGCACCGCGATCAACGCATCGAGGCGTAGTGCCATGGACACATACGCAAAGACGTTGCTCACAATCATCGCCGTTGCTCTGACCCTCTTTCTGGTCGTTGATGGCTGCACCCAGTAGGCGAATGCAACGCTGATCTGGACCGACGCCATGGAGCGTCACGCCGCCAAGGATGCTTGTCACCGCTGGCCCGATTCCCGCGTCGGGCCTGATCTAGCGGGCGCAATCCCGGAATTTCGTTAGCCCACCGTTAGCCCAGCGGGGTTTTGGGCCGAGGTCGATTTCAGAAAAGTGCTGATTTTGTTGGTCGGGGCAGCAGGATTCGAACCTGCGACCTTCTGGTCCCAAACCAGACGCGCTACCAGACTGCGCTATGCCCCGACCCGGTGGAAAGCGCCGGATTTACTAGGGTTTTCCGACCTGACGCGCAAGGCCCATCGGAGGGCTTAAGTGAACGAAAGAAGCCCAAAAAGCCCGATGCAGAACCAAATCCACTGCAAATCCACTGCAAATCGGGTTTCCGGTTCTCTGGCCGTTCCCGCGGTCGTCCGCGATTAGGGCCTGAGCGGCACGTCTACGACGGACGTGAGTTGCTCGGA
>Ga0207826_1000092_pt1 | contig 22575 bp, 22 predicted proteins | sample LuqExpMetageno80_FD_187837 | JGI IMG/M metagenome (GOLD analysis project Ga0207826, IMG submission 187837) | Tropical forest soil microbial communities from Luquillo Experimental Forest, Puerto Rico - Sample 80 (SPAdes) | ecosystem: Environmental > Terrestrial > Soil > Tropical forest ... | reverse complement strand
CAGGAAATCCTGGCGCGTTTATACTGGGGTGGCTCGCCCGGGGATCTCCCACGTCAGGCCGCTGCTGCCCACCGGCTGCTTGAGGCGGGGTTCAGGGAGATGGCGTGCTGGCTGAGGGACCAGGGCGATCCAGAAATCGTTGAATTCTTGGGGGAGCAAGATAAAGCTCAGTAATGGCCGAAAAGTCTGGCACAGACAGACTTTTCGGCCTCTCTCTGCGGGTTGGGAGGTGTGGGGTGAGGGCAGGGACCTCAGGTCCCTGCCCTCACCCCACAAACCTCTTTTACAATTTTCCTCCCGCCTGCAGGGCATTTTTCAGGGCCAGGGCCTTTTCCACCACGCTCATGGGGTTCTCTCCTAGGATGCGGAGCATGGCTTCCTTCCCCACCTCGCCCCGGTCGCCGATGAGGTCCGGGGGCTGTTCCCCCGGCTTTAAGGCTTGCATAACTTTGGCCACTCCCCAGGCCAGGGTGCCGCCCTCCCGGGCCTTGACCTCCGGCGGCTCCTGGTCCCGGCGGAAGCTGGCCAGGCGCAGGTTAAGGAGCGGCGCGAGGTCCTCGATTCCTTCCATGTACCTGATATTCATGGCAGCCCGTAGATGGGGATGGCTCTCTAAGGCGGTGAGGATCAGGGCGGCGATATGCCGGGAGGCCCCAAATGTGGGAGGGGACGGCACCAGGGTGCCCTGGGGCACCTTCAGGATGCGGCCCGGGAACGCGGCCACGTGCTCCGGGCCCTCGGCATAAGGCACGGCATAACCCAGGTTGCTCATTACTTCGGGGATGAGGGGCGAGATATCTTCCCGGATCAGGCGCGCCGCCGCGGCCTGCAATTCCTCCAGGACCTCGTAACGGGCCTGCTCCCGGGCAAAGACGGCGAAGGGGTTCACCGGCCCCACACCCTGCCCCAGAGGCAGTCCATGGCGGAGAGCCGCAGCCACTAGCTCCCGGGCCCGGTTCACAGCCTCCGGGAGAGTGAGACCCTGGGCCAGGTGAGCGGCCAGGGCCGTGGCCAAAAGACACCCCGAGCCGTGGTTGTGGGGCGCCGAAAGCCTTGTGCCCCCGAGATGGTAGGTATTTTTGCCATCTGTGAGCACATCCACCGGATCCCCTGCCAGGTGCCCGCCCTTGGCCAGGACCCAGGCGGGCCCCAGGGCTTGCAGCTCCCGGGCCGCCTCCCCCAGTTGCGCCGCAGTGTCGATCGTCCGGCCGGTAAGGCGGCTGGCCTCGGGGACGTTGGGGGTGAGGATGGTAGTGAGGGGAAACAGTTCTCCCTTGAGAAGAGCAATCCCCTCTTCCTCCAGGAGCGCGCCTCCCCGCCCCGCCGCCAACACCGGGTCCAGAACCACGGGGGGCCGCTCGGTCAGGTCCCGGAGCCGCCGGGCGATTACTCGCACGTTGGCCCCGGTGCCCAACATGCCGATCTTGACGGCGTTCACCGGAAAATCCGTCAAAAGCGCATGTAGCTGAGCTTCCACGACATCCTCCGCCACCGGGTGCACGGCCTGCAAGCCCAGGCTGTTTTGCGAGGTTAGCGCGGTGACCACCGTCAACCCGTAAACCCCCAACAGAGTGGCGGTTTTCAGGTCCTGCTGCAGGCCGGCTCCGGCTCCCGGATCCGAGCCCGCCACGATGAGCACGGTTTTCATGTCCACCTCCGGCCAAAGCTCAGGCAGCGTTGGGCTTCGGTCACCAGAGCCCGGCGGTACTCAAAGGTGAGGTAGGAGTTCCGGGCGATGCGCAGTTCCGCCAGGGCCATATAGAAGGGGTTTAACATAAAGATTCTCCGGGTCAGGTCGGCATCTGCTGGCAGGGCGGCCAGATATGACTGGAAGAAGCACTCGCTGGCCGCTTCACTCTCCCCGAAATCCCGGCCCCGCCAACCCCAGGCATGCCGAAGCTCCCCCGCCACCCAGGACAGGTCGAAGAGCCGGTCGCCGGGCCGCAGGCGCTCCAGATCCACGGCTACCGCCCTGCCCTCGGGGAACAGGAAATTGGTGGGAGTGGCATCCCCGTGCAAGAGCACCTGCCGGTCGGCATAAACCCCTAATCTGTCCCCCCAGGCCCGGCCTTCTGCCGCCAGCGCCTCCGTCTCCTCCGGGGATAGGAGTCCCTGGGCGCCAAGCTGTTCCTGGAGTTTTTGAAAATAGGCCAGGCCCGGCCCGGAGGACACGGGTTCATAGGCCAGTGGCCGGGTGTGGAAAAAGGCCAGGAGTTTCGCCAGTTCAGCGACTTTCTGCAAGCATGTCCTGAGGTCCCCCCCTTGCGCCGCTTCATGCAGATAATGGTCAAGGTCGGGGCCGGGTATGCCCTCGAGGAGGACGCCCAGACGCGCCCCCGGGACCTGGCCCAGCAACCGGGGGATAAGACCGCCGGCAGTTAGCCCTAAGTCCGGGGCCGCCAGATAATTGCGATATTCCTGCAAGAGGGACCTGTCCGGGGAGGTGGCGGGGACCAGGTCATGAAAAAATTTACCCACCAACCCTATCCCGTCTCCCGGCAGAAAGAAGCGGAAAACCGGACGGGAGGCCCGCAGGCGTTCCATTCTCAAGCTTTTCTCTCCCCTCGACCCCAGCTGGGTCAGCAGCAGCTCAAACAAGGGATGGCCGGCCGGGAGATCGTTCATGGCCACTTAAGACTGGAGAATTTTCAGGGCCTCCAGGCAACACCCCAGGGCCCCGGTGAATTGGGGATTAGGCGGCACCCGTACCCGGCAGGAACTGCCCTCCCGCAGGAAGTGGACCACAGCCCGGTTGCGGGCCACGCCCCCCACAAAGACCACCTGTGGGCAGGCATAGCGGTGCATCATGGTGAGAGCCCTCCGGCTCACCGAAGCGTTTACCCCCGCGGCCAGGCTGGCCAGGGGGACCCCCTCCAGGAGATGGCCGATGAGTTCGCTCTCGCCGAAAATGGCGCAGGTCTGGGAGATGGTCACTGGCTCCTCTCGGTAGCCGCTAAAGTCCCTCAGGGGAATCTTGAGAAAACGGGCCATGTTTTCCAGGTAGCGGCCCGTTCCCGCCGCGCAGCGGTCATTGGTGACAAAATCGAAGACCCGGCCGTCTTTAACATACAGCGCCTTGGTGTCCTGCCCCCCCATTTCCAGGAGGATAAAGTCGTCCAGGCCGGTTAAGAAGCGGGCCCCGAGAAAGATGGCCCGAATTTCGGTGATGGTGGGCACGAGATTCTTGAGCAGGTTTTTGCCGTAGCCGGTGGCCACCAGGGCCGCAGGCGGGTTAAGTCCCAGCCGTTCCCAGTCAATTTGGAAGCGGCCTTCTCCCCTCTCAAAAAAATCCCGGTAAAAATCCAGGCTGTCCAGCCGGCGCCTGGTGAACCGGCCCCCCCGGCAATGCACTATCTTGACATACCGGCTGCCAAAATCCAGGCCCAGGACAGGTAAAGCCGCTTGGGGGAGGGGGATGTGGGGGAAGGGCGGGGAGCCACTGCTCCCTGACCCTCCCACCACAAAACCTTCACGGCCGCAAAACATCGACAAAGGCCTCCAGGCGCAGGCGGGTGCGGGCGTCCAGGGGAGTGGGGCTGTCCCCTTCGATGGTCAGGATGGGCACGGCCAGGTGTTCCCTCAGGGTCTGGTCGAACATCTGGCGGAAGCAAAAACTCTGGGTATAGTGGATGAGGCCGTTCAGGTGGCGGACTTTGACGGCCTCGGCCAGGTCGGCCAGGCGGCCGTTGATATCGTAGGGATACGTATAGCGCCAGTACTGCTCCACCAGGTCACCGGTCTCATAGGGCATGCTGAACTGGCGGGGCATTTCATTAAAGACCACGTCGGCGCCCAGTTCCTCCAGGTAGCCCCACAGGTCGGAAAAAATGGGGGGTATACCGGCCAAACCCAAGCGTACCAGGCCCCGGCGGGCCGGACGCCGGGCCGCTGCCGCCACCAGGGCTGTCAATTGCCTTTCATATTCATCCAGATCAGAGGCGAAATCGGAGCTGGCGATGAGAAATTGGAAATTTTCCTGGCCCGAGACCTGGCCGGTCTCCCAGGTGAGACGGTCAAGTTCCTTTAAGAGGCGGCGCACCGGCACCAGGCGCTCCTGGACTTTGGCGACTTCCTGCCGGTTCGTTCCAAGGCGCGCCATCAACGTTTCAATTTCATCTCTCAGGCGCTCCCGGTCCCGGGGGTACGGGAACTGAAAGTGGATGACCTCCCGCCCCTCACTCTCCAGAATCTCCCCCAGGGCCTGGGTGTAGGAACAATCCCCCTGGGTGGCCACCAGCACAGCCCGAATCTCCGGATGGTCCTTCAGGCTGGCGTAAATGCCCCTCACCCAGGCGCAGATGGTGCGGGGCAGACCCGCGGCTTCGGCCCGGGCCACCCTTTTTAAGGCGTCGGGCGCGGCAATGAACAGGTTGTTCAGGTCCACGGGGATCAGGCCCGCGGCCAGGACCACTTCCACCGGGATGGTGGTGGTGAGGCCCACTTTGCTGCCAGGGAAGAGAGGCGAGCCTATGGTCATAAGCTCGTGCTATCGGGGCGCCGCCCGAAGATGGCGGTGCCGATCCTCACCAGGGTGGCCCCTTCGGCTACGGCCACCTCGAAATCGCCGGTCATGCCCATGGAGAGTTCGGGCAGATCCTCCTCCACCAATTCGAGACGCCGCAGCCGGTCCCTGAGCTCCCGCAATTCCCGGAAGTAGGGGCGCACCCTCTCCGGTTCATCAAACCAGGGCGGCATGGTCATGAGGCCCATGACCCTGAGATGGGGCATCCTGCTGATTCCACGGAGCAATGCCTGAGCGTTTTCCGGGGCGGTTCCGGATTTACTCTCTTCCCCGGCCAGATTGACCTGGAGCAGGATGTTTTGCACCTTGCCCTGCCGGCCTGCCGCCTGCTCCAGGGCCTGGGCCAGGCTCAGGCGGTCCACCGAATGGATGAGGTCGAAAAGCTCCACCGCGGCCCTGGCCTTGTTGCTCTGCAGATGCCCGATGAAATGCCAGGTGAATCCCGGCCCCAGGGCTGCGATCTTGGTTTTGGCCTCCTGAACATAGTTCTCGCCGAATAAGCTCTGGCCCGCGGCCACGGCTTCCTGCAGGCGCTCCGGGCCCACGGTTTTGGTGACCGCCACGAGTCGAATCTCCGCGGGCTCGCGGCCGGCGCTCCTGGCCGCGTCCTGAAGACGCCGGTGGATCTCTTCCAGGTTCTGTTTGATCTGGTCCATGGTTGGCAGTAGCTTTGTCAGGTAAGTTCAAGGGAAGTCCCGAGACGTTGGCTCACCCCGCATATATTGAAAAAGTTGGTGGGGCGGGCGTCCCCGCCGCCATTTTGGTGCGCCGAGCGCGCCCTTGTATCTTAGTTAAAGATACGCTTAAGTGAAGTTATGGTCATGGTTGAAGTTGGCAAAGGATATTGTGGTTTGGACCACCCCTGGGGCAGGCTCCCGGGGGCCTGCCCCAGGGGTGGTCATGGCTTTGGACATGGCAGGCCGTCGCACCCTTGACCCCCGAGGCCGTTGTGTAGCTTGGCCGCCACGTTCCCCTTGAGGTTAACCCGAACAGTCGCCTGGGCCCGAGCCCGCATTGGCAAGGAAGGGAGTTCAAGGAACACGGAAATCACCCAACCCTTTGTCGGTATCGATGTATCCTCCCAGCGTCTGGAGGTGGACATGCTGCCCGTCAGCCAGCGCTTCTCTGAGGCCAACAGCGAAGACGGCATCGCTTCCCTGGTGCCGCGCCTGCAGGCTCTCCACCCCCAAATCATCCTTCTGGAAGCCACTGGGGGCTACGAGATCCCCGTGGCCTACGCCCTCTCCGAAGCCGGCCTGCCCGTGGTCATTGCCAACCCCAAGTCCGTGCGCCACTTTGCCAAGGCCCTTGGCCGGCTGGCCAAAACCGATAAGCTGGACGCCCAGATCCTGGCCCTCTATGCCCAGAGCATTCAACCCCAGGTGCGTCCCTTGAAGGAGCGTGAACAACTGGAGCTAACCAATCTCATGAGCCGCCGGCGCCAGTTGCAGGGCATGATCGTCATGGAGAAAAACCGCCGCCGCACCTGTACCCCCAAGGTGCGCCTCAACATTGACCGGCACCTGGCTTACCTGAGCCAACTCCTGGAAGATCTGGACCAGGAGATCCAGGACTTTATCCGCCGCACCCCCTGGTGGCACGAAAATGCCGAGATCCTCCAGGGCTTCACCGGCGTCGGCCCCAAAGTGAGCGCCTCTCTGATCGCTGATATGCCGGAACTGGGCTTCCTGCCTCGCAATAAGGCCAGCGCCCTGGCCGCTTGAGCTCCCATGAACCAGGATAGCGGCAAACACCGGGGCAAACGCCTGCTTAAAGGGGGCCGCCCCGCGGTGCGCCAGGCCCTGTACATGGCCGCCTTGGTGGCTGCGCGCCACAACCCGGTGATCCGGGAATTTTACCAACGCTTGCGGCAGGCCGGCAAGCCGGCCAAGGTGGCGATCACCGCCAGTATGCGCAAAATCCTGGTGATTCTTAATGCCATGCTGAAAAATCCTACCCACTGGAACCCTAAGCTGCATCTTGCAGCTTGACAGGAAAGACAGTCGCTACACTTTGAACTTTGAACCTTAATCCTTGAACTATCTGCTGGATTGGAATTGACTAATCAGAGGTCGACTACCCTTCGCTTTTGCCGATCCGCTCTTGCCCGTCCAACCCGAAAACCGCCAGGGTATTTTTCCAGGTAAGGAGGGCCGCTTCTTCCAGGCTGAGGTTATGCAGCTCGGCCAGGGCCGCGGCGGTGGCCGTCACATAGGCCGGCTCATTTACCTTCCCCCGCCAGGGTTGGGGCGCTAGATATGGGCAGTCGGTCTCCACCAGAACGCGGTTCAGGGGCACCCGTCTCGCCACCTGGCGCAGGGGCTCCGCCTTGGGGAAGGTGAGGACGCCGGAGAAGGACAGAAAAAACCCCAGGTCTAAAAAGGCCTGGGCCTCGGCCAGGTTCCCCTGGAAGCAGTGCATGACCCCGCCTGGCAGGTGCCGCCGGTCTTCCTGGAGAATTTTCAGGGTGGCGGCGGTAGCCTCCCGGGTATGGATTATCACGGGCTTGCCGAGTGTATGCGCCAGAGCCAGTTGCTCCCGGAACCAGTGCTCCTGGACCTGTTCCGGCGAGCGGCGGCGGTAGAAATCCAGACCGATTTCCCCCACGGCCACTACCTTGGGGTGGCCGGCGAGTTGGGCCAAATCCTCCAGGTCGCTTGGCTTTAAAGAGGCCGCGCCGTGGGGGTGCACCCCGACGGCGGCGAACACCTCCGGGAAGCGGCCCGCAGTCTCCACCACCCGCCGGGAGTTTTCCTGGCCGATACCGACGTTGACAATCAGGCCCACCCCTGCCTCCCGGGCCCGGGACAGGACTGCCTCCTTCTGTTGGCGGAGTTGCGGTTCGTCTAAATGGGCGTGGGTGTCGGCCAAACGAAATGACATAATGAGATGATAGTGGACAAATTTCCTTCTCATGGTAAAATATCCCATATTTTAGCAACCTGCAAGGAGAGGCGGTGTTTCTCCGCAAGCTCGGCGCAGTCCTCCTGGTGGGGCTGTGCTTTTCCATGCCCTGGCGGGCCCATGCCCAGGAATGGTCCCAGAGTCCGCCGCAGTGGCGCACCCTCGGCCAAGGCCTGGCCTTCACCGAGGTGCAGGTCTATTACGACAAGGAGTTGCTGGATACCCTGGCCGTCGTCAAAATAGACCCGGCCAGCAATGCCTTCCGCGTCTTTCATCACAAGCCCCAGAGCCTCACCTGCTGGCAGGAGGAGATTAAGGCGCCGGTGGTTTTCAACGCCAGCTATTTCAACCCCGCCGGTCAGCCTGTGGGCCTCATCATTGCCGATGGCAAGGCCCTGGGTCCCCCCGGCAACAGCCAGATGCAGGGAATGTTCGTGGCGGAGCCCCAGGGGATGTCGCCGGATCTGCCCCGGGCCACCATCCTGGACCTCAAGGCCACCCGCCTCGACTTCAAGAAGTTCCCGTGGAAACAGGGGGTGCAATCCTTTCCCTTGCTCCTGGATTACAAAGGGAGCATCCGGGTAAAGGAGTCCGACAAGAAATCTTACCGCACGGTGATCTGCGCCGACCACAACGGCAACATCCTGGTCTTTAACACCGCGGAAAACTATTTTACCTTGCAAAAACTGGCCCAATTCCTCAAGGCCAGTTCCTTCGGTATCGACAGCGCCCTGAACCTGGACGGCGGCGCGGAGGCCCAGTTGTACATCAAAACGAAGGACTTTGAATATTATTCGCCTCCATCCTGGAAGTCCCGATTGGGGAACATCGTGGACCAGCAGAAGTTCTTGTTGCCCACCGTCATCGGGGTATTTCCCCGCCAGCCATAAGTCCATGTCTTCCTATCTCATTTTGGGAGCAGGAAAATTCGGCCGCCTGGCACTCAGGCGTTTGGGCGCAGTGGATCGGGAGGCCCGGTTCGTGGTAATCGACCGCCTGCCTGAGGCGCTGGCGGCAGCCCGAACCCCGGAGTTTCCTGAAGCCCAGATGCTGGAGGGCGAAGCCGTCCCTTTCCTTTCGGCCCATCTAGGCCCCGGGTCTCCCTGGGATTGGCTCATACCCATGGTGCCGGTGCATGTGGCTTATGCCTGGCTCGCCTCCGGCCCCCTGGCCGGAAAGGGCTGGGAGCCATACAGTGTTCCCGGAGACCTGGAAAACCTGGTGGCCCAGTCCATACCGGGACCCCAGGGGGAGCTTTACCTGAGCCAGGCCCGCCGCCATTGCCCGGACGACTGTGCCGAGCCCCCTGTCTGCCCGGTAACTGGGGAAGAACGGCATGAGCCTCTTTTTGTCAAGCTGGCCAAGGCTTCCCGACCCGAGTTACCCATCCTGGTGGTGGCCAGCCAGCAACTGGCCCCGGGGGTAGGTGGCTATTCGCCGCTTCGGCTGATGGAATTGGCTGAAACGGTGGCCAAGGCCACGGGACCGCTCCTGGTGGCCACGGCCTGCCGCTGCCATGGTGTGGTGCACGGCCTCAAACGCAAAGGAGAAAGACCGGCGTGAACCTGGAGTTTCCCGGCGTGTTGGGGGTTTCGTCCCGCATGAAGGAGATTGCCCGCCTCCTTGAGCTGGTGGCCCCAGCTGACGCCACCGTGCTTCTTTTGGGAGAAACCGGCACCGGCAAGGAGTTGGTGGCCCAGGCCATTCATCTGAACAGCCGCCGCCGCCAGGGTCCTTTCATCGTGGTGAACTGCGCCGCCCTGCCGGAGACCCTCCTGGAGAGCGAACTTTTCGGTCACGAGAAAGGGGCCTTCACCGGGGCCACCAGCAAAAAAGAAGGCCGCTTCTTGCTGGCCCACCAGGGCACCCTGGTTCTGGACGAAATCGGCGAACTCCAGCCCTCCACCCAGGCGAAAATTTTAAGGGTTCTCCAGAGCCGCGAGTTCGAGCCCCTGGGAGGCACCCGCCCCCTGAAGGTAGACGTGCGCATCATCGCCGCCACCAACCGGAACCTGGAGTCCATGGTGCAGAAGGGCACCTTTCGGGATGACCTTTATTACCGGTTGCACGTCTTTCCCATTATGCTGCCCCCGCTGCGTGAGCGCCTGGAGGACTTGCCGCTCCTGGCGGAATTTTTCCTCAAACGCTTTCAGGAAAAGTACCACTGCCCGGTAAAGACCCTGGCGCCGGAGGCGCTGCAGGCCATGCGCCGCTACTCCTGGCCGGGGAACATCAGGGAGCTGGAAAACATCCTGGAACGTGGTATCATCCTTTGCCAGGGGGAGGCCCTCGGCCTCGACGCCCTGCCGTCCCAGATCCAGCGCCTGGCTTGCGAGCCAGAAAAAGACGCAGTTGGAACGGAGCTCGGCCCCCCGGAATGGGAAAAAGAATTTATTTTCCACACCCTGGAAAAGCACGCCTGGAGCCGCCAGGACGCCGCCGCGGCGCTGCAGATCTCTTTGGAGGAATTGGATTTTAAGATCAAGGCCTACGGGTTGAAGGCTTAAAGAGCCGCCTGGCCTGTCGTGATAGCACCATGATTTATCCACCCCTCATCCTTATCCTGATGCTGGGTTTTTTCCTGCTCACCCTGATTCTCCTCCCCTTCCTGTGGCTCGGAGTCGTGGGAAACGCCTTTGTTAACCTGGGGATCCCCCCTGGTGCGGTCTTCTGGCTGCTCATCATCACTCTGTTGGGGAGCCTGGTGAACATCCCCCTCACCACGGTAGAGAGCCAGGAGATCGTGGCAGGACAGGTCATTTCCTATTTTGGCATGCAGGTGAGGCTCCCCGGGGGGCGCTCTCGCCGGCAAACCACCCTGGCCGTGAACGTGGGCGGGGCCCTCATCCCCGCCGCCCTGTCCCTCTATCTTTTTGTCCAGATTACCCATAAAATTGGCATATCCTGGGGGCTGCTGGCAGTCCTCGGCCTAGTCACGGCCGTGATACACCGGCTGGCCAGACCGGTGAAGGGACTGGGGATTGCGGTGCCGGGCCTGGTGCCGCCCCTGGTGGCCGCCCTGGGAGCCTGGCTTCTGTGCCCTCAAGCCTTTCGGGCCCCCTGCGCCTATATCGCCAGCACCATGGGGACTCTCATCGGCGCCGATCTACTCAACCTGCAGGATATTACCAAAATGGGAGCCCCGGTGGCCTCCATCGGCGGCGCCGGCACCTTCGATGCAATTTTCCTGGGCGGCATCATCGCGGTGCTGCTCAGTTACTGACCAGAATTCTTAGCATGGGAGGGATATTTTATGAAACCATCTCAGAGCCGCAGCCAAAACCTTCTCCAGGCAGGCCGGAGAGCTGCCCTGCTGTTGATGATTTTCGCTCTGCCGCTTCTTCTGGGAGCCTGGAGCATCTCCACGAGCAAGGGCATCAATGCCCGCTATGTGGAACGCATCCAGGACGGTAAAACCAAAAAACCCGAAATTCTGACCCTGTTCGGGGACCCCCAGGAAACCAGGCGGATGCCGGAGGGGTTAGTCTTCGTGTATAAATCCTTCAGAACCAAAGAAACCCCTTCTCCTAGCTGGAAGGATAAGGACAAAGAAACAAAAACTTCAGCCGCCGTGGACTCGCCTTATTCTTTAGAACAAACTTTGAAGAGGAAGCCCAAGGAAGGGCCCGGCCAGGAACTGTCCAGCACCCTGATCATCTTGTTCGGGCCCGATGGCGAAACGGTGCAGAGTCACGAGTTTAAGCAATATTAAGGAGCAGCGCATGGCCGCGTTTGCGGACCTGGACCGGGCCCAGACCTGGGTTTTTGATTTACAGAAATACGGCATCAAGTTCGGGCTGTCCAGTACCCTGAGCCTCCTGGACCGTTTGGGCCTGCCCTACGACCAGGGCCGCTACCTGCATGTGGCGGGTACCAACGGCAAGGGCTCGGTGGCGGCCATGTTGTCGGCCATTCTCACCCGGGCCGGTTACCCGGTGGGCCTGTTCACCTCCCCCCACCTGGTGCGCTTCGAGGAGCGTTTCCGCTTGCGCGATGTTGACATCTCGGCGGAGGGCTTGCTGCACCTGATAAACCGGGTGCGGGAGGCCATCGATGAAGCCGAGCCTCCCACCTTTTTCGAATTCGCCGCGGCCATGGCCTTCCTGTACTTTCACGAGCAGGGGGCCAGGCCGGTCATCCTGGAAACCGGCATGGGGGGGAGACTGGACGCCACCAACATCGTCTCCCCGCTGGTGAGTATCATCACCAACATTTCCCTGGACCACCAGTTTTTCCTGGGGGAGACGCTCAGCGCCATTGCCGGCGAAAAAGCCGGGATCATCAAAAACGGAGCGCCTCTCGTCACCTACGCCCGCCAAAAGCGGGTGCTGAACCTTTTCCGGGAGCGCTGCCGTGAACTAAATGTCTCCATGTACGTGGGCGGGGAGGACTTCAAGGCCCGGGGCATATCCCGGGGCCGTTTCTCTTACCAGGGTATGAAACAACACCTGGAGAAACTTGCCGTGCAGCTGTCGGGCCGCCATCAGTATAAAAATGCCGCGGTGGCCCTGGCCGTGATCGAACTTTTGCAGGACAAAGGCTTCCCGGTGCCGGAGGAAGCCATTAGGCTCGGCCTGGCCGGGGTCCGCTGGCCGGGCCGCCTGGAAAGGGTGCCCCAGGACCCCCGGGTTATTCTGGACGGGGCCCACAACCCGGATGCGGCCCACTCTTTAGCCCGGGCCTTGAAACAGGATCGTTCCCCCGACCGGCGTTTCCTGGTCATGGGCATCATGGCTGATAAGGACGGCGAGGCTATTCTAAACTCCCTTTTGCCCCTGGCCCAAACGGTGATCTTCACCCGTCCCCGGTACTTCCGGGCCGCCAAGACCGAGGACTTGGCCCGCCGGGCAGAGCCTTATGCCCTGGAAGTGCTCCAGGAACCCGAGGTGGCCCAGGCCGTCAAACGGGCCCAATCCCTGGCGGGCCCCCAGGACCAGGTGGTGGTCACCGGTTCCCTTTACACGGTGGGGGAGGCCCTGGAGTATTTTGAAAAGATGGGCAACCAGATTGGAGCAACCCCATGACCATTTTTGTTTCCGGATCCCTGGCGTATGACCGGATCATGGACTTTCCCGGGCGGTTTGTCGATCACATCCTCCCCGAAAAAATTCACATCCTGAATGTCTGCTTCATGGTGAACGGGCTCACCGAGCGCTTCGGGGGCACCGCCGGCAATATTGCCTATAACCTGGCCCTTCTGGAGGAAAAGCCGGTGATTCTGGCCACCGGCGGCCGGGACTTCGGCCCCTATCGGGATTGGCTTGCCGGGCTTGATCTTCCTCTCACCGGTATCCGCATGATTGACGAGGAATTCACTGCCGGGGCTTATATCACCACCGACCTGGCGGACAACCAGATTACCGGGTTCAACCCCGGGGCCATGAAACACCAGTCCGAATACCGCTTCGACGGCGCCAACCCCAAAGATTCCCTGGCCATCATCGCCCCGGGAAATCTTCCGGATATGCTGGCTTATTCACGGCATTACAAGGAGATGGGCCTCCCTTACATCTTCGACCCCGGACAGTCCATCCCGGCTTGGGGAGCCGAGGAACTCCGGGAGATGGCCACCGGGGCCCTGGCCATCATCGTCAATGACTACGAGATGGAAATGTTTCACCAGAAAACCGGCCTGGGAGAGGGCGAACTTCAGAACCTGGCCCAGGCCCTCATCATTACCAAGGGCGAAGAGGGCTCGGAGCTCATCGTCCCTGAAGGGCGGGAAGTTATTCCCCCGGCCAAGCCCCTGAGGGTGCAGGACCCCACCGGCGCCGGCGACGCTTACCGGGCCGGCCTGATCAAGGGCCTGACCCTAAACCTCCCCTGGGCCACCGCCGCGCTCCTGGGGTCCACCCTGGCGAGCTTTGCCGTGGAACAGGCCGGTACCCAGGAACACCGCTTCACCCTCTCCGACTTCCAGCATCGCTACCAGGAAAACTTCGGCACCCCGCCTCTGTGAGCCGCGGCTAAAAGATATGTGGGGGAGGGGGGTAAGGGCCGGCGGGCCCTTACCTCCTCCCCCCACCGCTCTAATCTTCCAACTTCTCCAAGGCCTGGCGGGCAAAATCCAGGGAAGGGTCCAGGTCCAGGGCCTGGCGCAGCACGTAGGCGGCCTCCTTGGTGTGACCCAGCCGGGACAGGTTGATCCCCAGGTTGGCGTAGTCGATGGCGGAACCCGGGTCCAACTCGATGGCCTTCTCGAAACAATGCACCGCCTCCAGATAGTTCTCCGTTTTAAAGAAGCAGAAGCCCAGCAGGTGATGGGCCTCCTTGAGGCCGGGGTTGAGTTCCCGGGCCCGGCTGAGGGCCTCCCGGGCCTGGTCGTACTCGGCCAGGTCCTTGAGGCAGGAGCCCAGGTGCACGAAAATGCTGGCCACTTCATGTTCCGGGGGATTCAGGGCCAGGGCCTGCTGGAAGTGGACCAGGGCCTCGGCCGGCCGCTCCAGGTGTTCCAGGGTGACCCCCTGGAAAAAGTTCACATCGAACCGGCCCGGGAAGGCCTCCGCCAAGCGCGCCAGGGCCGCCTGGGCTGCCTCGGGCGGGGCATAGAGGCTGGCAGTGCGGGCCAGGTGGAAGACCACATTGGTATTGCGGGTGTGGTCGAGAAAATGGGTACCGGGAACCAGGACGTAAACTACGGGGATTTGCAGTTCCGGGTGGGTGACGTCCACCACCAGGACCTCGAGTTCGAGCCTTTCTAAAGCCGCGAGACAACGGCGCACCTCTTCGGCCAAATTGTCATGGCTCAGGTCAGGCAGCGAGTTCAGAGGCACCATGGGCCCCTCCGCCATCAAATAGGCGGCCTCCTCCAGGCTTTCATATTTAGGGAGCGTGGGCCGGTAACTGGTGCGGCGGTGGAAATCACCGGCCAGTTGGGCAATTTCAGTCAAGGCCCGCACCAGGGATTTGGTGGGGTCGGGGGTGGTACCGCAGGTAAAAACAATTTCGCTTTCCTGGGGGAAGGTGGCCGGATCATAGGCCAGGGCCCCCACCGAGGGGATGCCGGTATCCAGGGAAAAGTCCCGGAGATACACCTTGATGCCGTTTTTCCGGAATTTTTCCAGAAGCTCCCGGGCCACCGGGTCCGTCACTGTCTCCGGATCAATCAGGGGGGTGATGAGGCGGTCGTGGCTGATCACCGAGCCCACGTGGCGTTCCACCACTTCGCACAAGCCCTGGAGGATGGCTTCTTCCAGGCAGTTCCCGGCGGCGGGGCCGTTATATTCTTCGATGAGATAAAACCAGTGCAGGGGGAGCAGGCGGGCCTCCCCTCTGGTCAGGTTGGTGGCCGGCACAAAATACAGGGGCCAGCTTTCATAGAGGGCTTTCGCCTGCTGGACCTCGGGGGACTGGTCAAAAAGGGAGTGGGCCAGGTAGGAAAAGTCCAGGGCCTGGCCAGGAATGTCTTTAGGCCGGGCGAAAGTGAGAGGCCCCTCAGCCAGATAGGAGAAGAAGCTGAAGCGCTCCACCAGTTCCATCAGCGCACTGGCCTCGGCTTGAACAGGGGTGGCCCCCTTCCCCATCTGCTTTTTGGTGGGCACCACCCGCTGGGCGTCTACCCCCAGGAGGCTGAGGTACACCGGGATGTCCAGGCGGCCGGAGTCGATGCGCATTGTTTCCTGGAGAATGTCCAACTTTAGCTGGCTCAGGCGGCTTTTCACCCGGGCAATGGTCTCGGCCGGCGGGAGAAGCTTGTCCAGATCATAGGTATAGCCCTTGTAGGCGTCGGCCAGGGTGAGGGCCTGTAACATGATGTTGCTCCTGTGAAAAGGCATAAGCAAAGATTAGTGGGGGAGGGGCCTAAGGGCCAGTGGGCCCTTACCCCCTCCCCAATCCCTTGATGGGGGTATTTTTTTACCGGGGAAGTCGGGGACTGAAAGTCCTGCCTTCCCCGGCCCCCTACGGGGTTGGGAGGGGGGTTCAGGGGGAAGGCAGGGAGCCACTGCTCCCTGGCCCTCCCCCCGCCCCTTCTTCTTCTTCAAGGCTCCCGCCCAGGTAGGCCTGCTGGAGGTGGGGATGGGCCAGAAGCTCCTCCCCCCTGCCCTCCAGGACCAGGCGGCCGTTCTCCAAGACGTAGGCATAGTGGGCAATATTTAAGGCCGCGTGGGCGTTTTGTTCCACCAGAAGGACGGTAGTGCCCCGTTGGTTGATCTCCGTAATTATCCGAAAAACTTCCGCCACTAACAAGGGCGCCAGGCCCAGGGAAGGTTCATCCAGGAGCAAAACCCGGGGGCGGCTCATGAGGGCCCGGCCCAGGGCCACCATCTGCTGCTCCCCGCCGCTCAAGGTGCCGGCCCGCTGGTCTAGCCGCTCCATAAGGCGCGGGAAGGCGGCCAGGACCCAGTCCAGATCTTGAGCCCGGCTGGCTTTTTTCCGGCCATAACCTCCCAGCATCAGGTTTTCGTTGACGGTGAGATTGAGGAACAACCGGCGGCCCTCAGGACATAATGCCAGTCCCCGCCTGGTGATGGCATGGGGAGGAAGCCCCACCAGGTTCTCCCCCTCCAGGAGAATTCGCCCCGAAGCCACCGGCACCAACCCGCTGATAGCCCGCAAGGCAGTGGATTTGCCGGCGCCGTTGGCCCCCAGCAAAGCCACGATCTGCCCTTCCTCAACGGCAAAGGAAAACCCCCTTAGGACCCGGACGGCCCCATAGCTGACTTCCAGGGATTGGATGGCAAGCATGATCTCGGTATCAATAGAAATAAAGTCTCTGGGGGGGGCCAGGGTCCGCGACCCCTGGCCCTCTCTCCCAAAATCATTTTCCCAGATAAGCCTTGATGACCTGGGGATTTTTCTGCACCTCCATCGGCTTGCCGGCAGCGATGGTGAGGCCGTGGTCCAGCACCGTAAGGTGTTCACACAGATGCATGACCAGCCGCAGGTTGTGTTCGATGACCAGCAGGGTGAGGTGGTGACGCACCCGGATGTCTCGCAAAAAATCCATAAGCTCCTGGGTTTCCTGGGGGTTCAGGCCAGCCGCGGGTTCGTCCAGAAGCAACAAACGGGGCCGGGTGGCCAGGGCCCGGGCGATCTCCAGGCGGCGCTGGTGTCCGTAGGGCAACTGTCCCGCCCGCTCAAGGGCTGCGTCCTTGAGGTCCACCTCCTCCAGCAGGGCCAGGGCCTGGCGGCGCTGGCCCCGCTCCTCCCGCCGGTAACGGGGCGAATGCAGCAGGCCATCCCACCAACCGGTCTGCCGGCGGCAGTGCAACCCCACCAGCACGTTGTCCAGCACACTCAGGTCCTCAAAGAGGCGAATATTCTGGAAGGTACGGGCTACCCCCAGCCTGGTGCGGAGGTGGGGCGGCCAGCCGTGCAAATCTTGTCCCGCGAAGGCCATGGTCCCCTGGGTGGGTTTGAGAAAGCCGCTTAGGAGATTGAACACCGTGGTCTTGCCGGCGCCGTTGGGGCCGATGAGGCCATATAAGCCGCCTTCCGGCAGGGCCAGATTCAAGTTATCCAGCGCCAACAACCCCCCGAACCTTACCCCCAGGGACTGGGTTATGAGAAGAATCATGACTGGTAATCCGCTCTGACGACGTGGGTCGCTCTTTCATCAACGGCTGCGGGAAGCAGGGAAAATCCTGTGCCACACGCGGGCCGCGCCGTCCCAGGTAAATTCCCGGCGCCCCAGAAGACCCTGACGAAAGAAAATAATAACCAAAAGGAGGGCCAAAGAAAAGATGACCTGGCGCATGCCCGGAATGCCGGGGATGGGCAGGCCCAGGATCACCTGGGGTTCCTCCACGAACCTCAGCCATTCGCCCGCCACCGTAAACAGGCAGGCCGACAGCACCGCGCCGGTGGTGGAGCCCAGCCCCCCCACCACGATGATGATGAGGAGGTTGAAGGTCAGAAAAAAGGTGAAGAGGCTGGGGGAGATGGTGGTGATGAGGTGGGCCAGGAGCGCTCCGCCTACCCCGAAAAAAAAGGCGCTCAGCACATAGGCCAGGAGCAGGTGCCGGAAGGTGTTCACCCCCATGGCCCGGGCCGCGGTCTCATCCTGACGGATGGCCGCCAGGGCCCGGCCATAGCCCGAATTTTTCAAGGCCTGGACCACCGCCACCGTCGCCACCGCCAGGCCCCAGGCCCACCAGACCGTGGTATAGGGCTGCAATCCTTTGAGGCCCAGGGAGCCGTTGGTGAGGCCCTGGAGGTTGTTGGCCAGCCCCCGCACCACCTCCCCAAACCCCAGGGTGACGATGGCCAGGTAGTCCCCCCGGACCCGGAAGACCGGAAACCCGGTGAGCAGGCCAAACAGGGCGGCCACCAGGCCTCCGGCCAACAGAGCCCACGGGAAGGCGAGGGTCACGTGATTTAAGGGCCTGACGAGAGGCTCCATCAGGAAGATGAGGTCTTTTTCCGCGGGAGTCAGGGTCAAAAGCGCCGCGGTGTAGGCCCCCAGGGTGATGAAGGCATTGGGGCCCAGGTGCAATTGGCCGGAAACCCCTACCACCAGGTTGTAGCTTACCGCCAGGGTAACAAAAATGGCCGCCTGGGTGAGGAGCCGCACATAATAATCGCCGGCAAAACGGTCTGCCCCATAGAGGCACAGGGCCAGGAGCAGCAGCGCCCCGAGGTTGAGGAAAATTTTCTTGATATCCTGTTCTCTCCCTGTACGAAAGGCGCCGAAGTGTCATTTAGAAAAAGGCCAGGAACCTGGGGCATGAGCCCTTCCCCCCAGCCGCCATCCCAACCCGCTAAGCGGTTGGGGAGGCGGACCTAAGGTCCAGACTTGCCAGGCATTTTCTGCCGCGATCCCTGGCCTTCACCCTCGAATCTTAAAGCTTTGCCTCGCCCAGAACCTCACCCAGAAGACCCGTGGGCCTGACCAGGAGAATAATGATCAGCAGGGCGAAGGCCAGGGCGTCCCGGTAGCCCGACCAGGACGGAAAAAAGGCCACCAGCATGACCTCCAATAATCCCAGGAGGAGACCGCCCACCACGGCCCCGGTCAGATTGCCGATACCCCCCAGGACCGCGGCGATGAAGGCCTTCAGGCCCGGGACGATGCCCATAAACGGGTTAATCTGGGGGTACTTCATGGACCACAGCAGCCCCCCGCAACCGGCCAGAAGCGAGCCCACCAGGAAGGCCAGGGAGATCACCCGGTTGACGTTCACCCCCATGAGGCTGGTGGTTTCCAGGTCATAGGCGATGGCCCGCATGGCCCGGCCCATCTGGGTGCGGTAGAGCAGAAGAAAAAGGAGGCCGAGCAAGCCCGCCGTGACCGTGGGGATCACCAGACTGAGGCGGGGGATGTAGGTGGCTCCCAGCACCAGGCTTCCGGAAAGCCAGGCCGGGACCGGGAATGGCCGGGGAATACCCCCCACGATCACCAGACTCAGGTTTTCCAGGAGAAAGGAGGCGGCAATGGCAGAAATCAACAGAGAGATGCGCGGCGCCCCCCTGAGAGGCCGATAGGCCCCCAACTCCAGGAGTACTCCCAGGAAGCCTGTGGTGGCCACGGCCACCCCACAGGCCAGGGGCCAGGGCCAGCTGAACCAACCCATGCCCATGACCGCCACGTAAGCCGACACCATAATGAGGTCGCCGTGGGCAAAATTGATAAGGCGCAAAATACCGTACACCATGGTATAGCCGATGGCGATGAGCGCATAGAGGCTGCCCAGGGAAAGCCCGTTCACCAACTGTTGCAGAAAGGTGGCCAGATCCATGGTTTGTCAGGAAAAAGGCGGAGGGGCCTCACGGTGCGGCCCAACTCTCCCAGACTTGCGTCTCTAGCGAAAGCCCACGGGCGAACCTTCCCTCCCGGTTCCCCGGGTTATATCAGCCACTCTTTGAAGCGTCCCTTCGGGGCCGCCGTGACCTTGACCAGATGAGTTTCCCCTCCCTGCTGGGCGGCGACAGTCACTTCGCTCCCTTCCGGAGCGTCGCTGTAGGAGGCAGCCATTGCTGCAGCCTCCTTCATCCCCTGCACGTCTGAGCCGCCGGGCACCAGGACCAGGGGACCCGGATGGCCCTGGACCCTGAGAACCAGATCCCCGGCGGCCAGGAGCCGGCCCATGGCTTCATTTTCCTTGTGAGTACGGCCCACCACCACCTTGGCGCCCCCGGGCAGGCGGAAATGGCGGCCCCACTTTAACAGCTCCAGATCCCGCCGGGCGGGCTTGCTGACCTGCGCCAATAACTCTTTGAGGCGGGAGGCATAGCCTGGGTCGGTGAGGAGGCATCCCCCCGCCGGCGCGGGATATTTGGTGATGCCGAGGCGGGAAGCCAGCTCCATTTGGCGCTTGCGGCTCCTGCCGCTGATGTCCAGCAGCCGCTCCCGGTCCACCCAGCCCTCGAGTTCCGGCCGGGTAGGCGCCAGCAGCTTGGCAGACAAGGGCCGCAGGACCAGCTCCGGGTGGCCCGACTCCCGGGCGACCAGGTTAAGGGCGCCCCGGTGCTGGCTCATGGGCCGCTGCCCCAGCACTTCCCCGGTGAAAAGAAAGTCGAAGCCTTGCTCCAACATCAGGACTCCCGCCTGCCGCAGCATGAGAATGTGGCAGTCGATGCACGGGTTGTGCCGGCTCCCGAAACCATGGGGCGGGTTGGACAGGAGTGGATAATAAATTTCCGTTATGTCCTTTTCGATGAGGGGAATACTGATGTGCGCCGCGGATTCTCTGGCCCGCTCCGCCCCGAAAAAAGGCGTGACGAAGGCCACCCCCGCGACCTCCAGGCCCTGCTGGTGCAGCATTGTCGCGGCCAGCATGCTGTCCAGGCCCCCGGAAAAGAGGCCCAGGGCTCGCTTCTTCTGACTCATGGCGATATTCTTAACTGTCCTGAAGAAATATTACAAGCCTGGCGGCTCTGGAGGGTCAGTGGATGGGCGGTTGCGGGAGAGGGCCAGGGGTCCCCCGGCCTCCCCCCAAAATATTTTCTGATATTCACTCTCTCAGCCGCGCAGGGCCAGTTCAAGGCTTCGAAACCCAAGAAGTTGAGGACTCCGAGGAGAAGACCGCGCAGGCCCCAGGCCAGAAAAATCGGCCAGTCCTCCGGCCGAAGCTCCAGGCGGGCTTCCCGGCCCCTTACCCTGAGGCGCACGTGGGCGAAGCCCCGGGCCCTGAGCCAGGCCTTCGCCCGACCCACCCGTGCCAGGTCTTCCCGGGATAAGGAGGTGTTATAGGGAAAACAGGAGCAGCATCCGCCGTCAGCGGCGCAGCTGTGGAATAATTTGATGCGTCATTGAAAACAGCAGTTGGAGGGAAGGGGCCAGGGATCTCAGATCCGTGACCCTCCCCCCAGAATAACTTCTTTGCCACTCAGCTCTCCCGGCTCACCTCTTCCAGGCCCGGGGCAGGTTTTTCAGCCGTAGGGAGAAGCTCCACCGGCTCACCCAACAGGAAGCGCCCCGCTGAGATCCATTCTTTAAGGGTATTGGCCACTTCCCGGGCCCGCACCAGGCTGGAAAGGGGAACGGTGGGCACCTCCTGGTCCTTCACCATGATTTTGCCGCTCATCAGTTGGGCGTAGGTCACCTCGCCCAGGACCTTGCCAGAGCCGGTGGGGTAATCCGTGCCGTAATCCACCACGGGGGTGATGATGTCCCCGTTCGCCACCGCGCAGAAGTGGGCTATCTCCTCATTCAGGAGCGGAATGGGCACGCCCAGGCCCACGGCCAGGGAGCAGCCATAACCGAGGAGACTCACCCCCACCAGGTAGCGGGGGGTCATCTGTTTCAGGTCGCCGATGACCATGAGGGTGCCGGCCGGACGCGTCGGGATGCCGCTCGGGCCCCGGGGCCTCTCCGGATGATGCTGCGTCCCCGGAAAACAGATGTAGCCTACTCCACCCCCCAGGAAAATCCGGGTGCCGATGCCCATGGTTCTGAAGTAGGGGTCGTTCATCAAGGGACTCAGGGCCCCGGCAGTGCAATAGTTGGCGTTGCCGCCCCGGGGCCGCAGGGGGCCCATATAGGTATAAATAATGCGCTTGGAGAGATTTACCGCGCAGTTGTAGTTCTGATAAGCGTTGCGGGGGTTGCACAGGATGGCGTTGACCATATCCTTCAGGGTGATTTCCTTTTCCACCCGTTTGTTGGGGTAGCAGTCGGTGCCATAGGCTTCGGCTAAAAGGGACACAGGTTTTCCCGCCACCAGATCGTGGATGACATGACCCCCGCCGTACTTGAACTCCCCGGGGTAGACCTTGTTCAAGGGATCATCCTCGGTAGGTTCGGTGGCCCCGAGGTAAACGTCCACCGCCGCCACCCCGGCATAGGCTGGCACATTGTTGAACCACACCTTGCTGGCCTTGATGGGGGGCTTGCTGTGCCCGAAGTTGAGGAAGGCCCCCGAGGAACACATGGCGGAAAAAGTGCCGGTAGTCACCACATCGACTTCGCGGGCGGCGGCCGCCTCCCCTTTTTGGCGCACGATATCGATGATTTCCTCGGCCGTGACCACCACGGCCTGGCCCTTTTTAATCTTTTCGTTGATTTCCTGAAAAGTCTTATTAACTTGATACGTGGACATGGATTTCCTCGCGTTCCCAGGGTCAGACGATGCTTGCCGGGTTTCCTGAAACTACCCTATCCTTTTTTGTGACGAGTTTCATTTCTTTATTCGTCATCGTCGACCCCACGGGGAATATTTTCCCTTATCTGGCCCTGTCCGCCGGGGTCGCCCCCGGCAAAGCCCGGGCCCTGGCCGGGCGGGCCTGCCTGTTCGGGTTTCTCATTCTGATTTTCTTCGTGACCCTGGGGAGGCTGGTGCTCACCTTTTTCGGCATCAGCCTGCCGGCCTTCCAGATCGCCGGAGGGCTGGTGCTCTTCCGCATCGCCTTCGATATGATGGAGGGCCGGGGCCACTTCAATCGCCTGGACACCTCCTCCAGCCTCACCCCCGAGGACTACCGGGACATTGCCCTGATCCCCCTGGCCGTACCGCTGCTTTCCGGGCCCGGCGCCATCTCCACGGTGCTGGTGCTGACCTCCCGGTCAAAAAGCCTGTTGGACGACGCCTTTCTGGTGGCAGCCGTGGGGCTGATCATGCTCATCAGCTATAGCTTTTTCGCCTCTGCCGACAGGATCATGGGCTTTCTCAAGGAAAGCGGCCTGCGGTTGCTCACCCGCCTCATGGGCCTGATTCTGGCCGCCCTGGCGGTGGAATTCGTCATTTCCGGCATCAGGAAAGCCTTCCCCT
>Ga0207826_1000089_pt1 | contig 22900 bp, 23 predicted proteins | sample LuqExpMetageno80_FD_187837 | JGI IMG/M metagenome (GOLD analysis project Ga0207826, IMG submission 187837) | Tropical forest soil microbial communities from Luquillo Experimental Forest, Puerto Rico - Sample 80 (SPAdes) | ecosystem: Environmental > Terrestrial > Soil > Tropical forest ... | reverse complement strand
TTACGGTTTTGATCTGCTGCACGCGATGCGGCGTGCGGTGTAATTTTGTCGGATTCCAGGGATGGCGAACCAGTTATTGAAGTACAAGCATTTTCCCCACCGCCTGGCTGCGATGTCGTTCATCGTCATTCCGCTTCCCCCACGACGAGCGGCGGTAGCGGGCAGTCGAGCGTATCGCAAATGGCGCGGAGCAATTCCGCTTCGCGGACCGTGACCTGCTGGTTCGCCAGGATGCAGGCCGTGCAGGCGATAACGATCCGGCGCTTGATGGCCGGGGCGGATTGATTGAGCGTTTGTAGCGCCGCGTCGAACTCGGCGAGGGAGCATTCCTCGCGGGGCGGCAATCGGTGGATGTGGTCGCCGCCGATGTAGCCGCGCATGCCCGTGTCGAAAGCCCGGGCGGCCTGCTCGGGTTCCGGCTGGCCTTCCCAGGCCAATAGCGCCAACACCGTCGCCATTGGGTGCGCCAGTTTTTGCGGCGAGCTGTGCACTGGACGCGTCTGACGCTGCGGCAGGAACTGGGCGTCGAGATGGCGATGCAGTACGCAGCGGAGAGTGTACTCGAACAGGCTCAGCCGCTGGTCGGCAATCATGAGGACCTCGACCTGTGCGCGGAAAGCCCGATGCTGGCGGGGCGACATCTGCCGCAGGGCTGGCATAGCTAGGTCGAGGAGGGGCAGCCGGTGCGTGTCCGGCAGGGCCTGGACAGGGGCGACTAGCCGCAAGGTTTCGGCGAAGTCCTGCGGCTCAGCGGCGGCCTTCAGCCGGGTTAGCTGGAGGTCCCGCAGGTCGGCCCGCGGGTCCAGGAGAAGGGCGTAGACTAGGGCGTGAGCACTGAACGGCTCCTGAGCGGCGACCCGGAGCACGTCGGGCATGCCGTCGTGCAGCGCCTGGGCGTAGGTCATCTCTTTCGGCTCGACGTGGCCGACCCGGGACACCGCTTCGTCGGCGAACCCCAAGACCGGCACCGGCACCTGTGGCAGCCCCGGTAACCTCGGCATGCCTGCGAACGGCGGGAGGCCGCCGGGGCGGCGGGCTTCGAGTTCTTCCCGATCGACACCGACCGGCCGCACCTCCGGGAATTGGCCGGCGAACTGGGGATCGAGCCGGCGGATGCGCTCGACGAGAGGCGGGTGGGTGGCCAGCAGTCCGGCGAGCCCCCCGCCGGCGAAGGCGTTGGCGAAAAACATGTGACCCGCCTCGGCCGCCTGGGGATTGTTGATGCGCGACCCCTCGGCCAGCCCGCCTATCTTCTTGAGCGCCCCGCCGATGCCGTCGGGGTTACGCGTGAACTGGACGGCGCTAGCGTCGGCCAGGTACTCGCGCTGCCGAGACACCGCCGCCATGATCAGCCGACCGAAGAACGCTCCCACCAGGCCCAGCACAAACACGCCCAGGCCCAACAGCACCAGGCCGCCACGGGCATCATTCCTTCCCGACGAGCGTCCGCCGGACGTGAGCATGAGGACGCGGCCGATGATGGACAATGCCATGATCCCGAAGATCAGGCCGATCAGCCGGATGTTGAGGCGCATGTCGCCGTTGAGGATGTGGCTGAACTCGTGGGCCACCACGCCCTGCAGCTCGTCGCGGGTCAAGTAGTTGAGGCAGCCCTGGGAGACGGCGACCACGGCATCGCCCGGGGCGTAGCCGGCCGCGAAGGCATTGATGCCGGGCTCCTCCAGAACATAAACGGGGGGCACCGGCACTCCCGCGGCGAGGGCCATCTCCTCGACGACATTGAGCAGCCGCTTCTGCCGCGCGTCGGTGGTCGTGCCGGGCACCTCCTCACCGCCCATCATCAGAGCGACGGCCTGGCCGCCGGAAGCAAGCTGGGCCACCTTGAACGCGCTGGCACCGCCGACCAAAAGGCCCACCCCCGGCGCCGCGAGCAGTAGGAGTTCTGGCTGCCACCAGGACACCGGCTCGCGAGCGTCATACATGCTGAACGCCAGCAACAGCCCGTACACAAGGGCGATCAGAATCAGGATCGCCAGGACGAAATAGACCACCAGCTGGAAGGTTTTGCGTCGGGCCGAATCCTGCTGCTGAAAGAAATTGGTGGCCATTGTCAGAGCGGCTTTGGGAGCATGGAACCGGGAGTATGGGACGCACAGAGCGGTTGGCGGTTCCGGGTTACTGGAACGACACCTTGGTCGCTGCGCGCTCCGTCCCTGCGGTCTCGAGCAGCGGCGCCTCCTTGAAACCAAACATGCCGGCCACCGTGGCGGCCGGGAAGACCTCGCGCCGGATGTTATAGTTAGTGGCCGCGTCGTTGAACGCTTGCCGGGCGAAGCCGATCTTGTTCTCGGTCGCGGTCAGCTCCTCCTGCAGGGAGAGCATATTCTGGTTGGCCTTGAGATCCGGGTACGCCTCGGACAGGGCAAAGAGCCGGCCCAGGGTGCCGCCCAGCTGGGCCTCGGCTTGGTTAAGCTCCGTCATGGCCGCTGGATCGCTGGGGTTGGCGGCGACTTTCTGCTCGGCCGCCATCGCGCTGTTGCGGGCCTTGATAACGGCGTCGAGCGTCTCTCTCTCGTGGCGCATGTAGCCTTTGACGGCTTCGACCAGGTTCGGAATTAGCTCGTAGCGGCGTTTGAGCTGCACGTCGATCTGGGCGAAGGCGTTCTTGAAGCGGTTCCCAGCGACCACCAGTCCGTTGTAGATGCCCATGAGCCAGAGCGCGAGCAGCAGCCCGACGCCCAGGAGCACGAACAGGGCGATGATGACGGGACTCATTGGCCCTGACCTCCGACGACATTGGGTCTGGCCGCAAGACTTGTCTTATGGAATTTTGCCGAAAAACTTGGCATATCCCACCGACGGTCGAGTAAGAACGGTTACCACATTACAACGTGATCGAATAGCGCGTCTTTGCTGCAGTGCCGCTGGTCTCTTCCTGGCCCTAAGCTGACGAAAGACATTCGTCCAAGGTCCGGTTCGGTTTGAAAATCAAGTCTGGCGAACGCCGTTTTTTATCTTAGGAACTGCTGCAGGGTCAGACGACACAAACCTTAGCGTTTTTGTTTCGTGCGCACTACTGACAAACTCTGCACGTGCATTGCATGATGCCGCCCTGCGAATGGGGAGGACATGCAATGCAAGGCAAGATCGCGCTCGAGGAACACCTCGCTATCGAAGCGACGCTCGGCGATTCCAAGGTTTTCGGCGCGCACGTCTGGGATACTTTGCACCCGCGTTTGTTCGATGTGCAGGAAATACGTCTGCGCGAAATGGACAAGCACGGGATCGAGATGATGATCCTGTCGCTCAATGCGCCCGCCATCCAGGCCATTCACGACGCCAACCGCGCGATCGAGGTGGCGCGAGAGGCAAACGACGTGTGCGCCGAGCACATGCGCAAGCGCCCGGATCGCTTCCAGAGCTTCGCCGCGTTACCCATGCAGGACCCTCAAGCCGCCGCGGCCGAACTGACGCGCTGCGTGAAGGAACTCGGCTTCGTTGGCGCGTTGGTCAACGGCTTCAGCCAGGTCGGCGCGCCGGACAACGTCGTCTATTACGATCTGCCGCAGTACCGGCCGTTCTGGCGCACGGTCGAATCGCTGGGCGTGCCGTTCTATCTGCATCCGCGCAATCCGTTGCCAAGCTGGACGAAATTCTACGATGGCCACAACTGGATGCTTGGGCCGAACTGGGCCTTTGCTGCGGAAACGGCGGTACACGCACTGCGGCTCATCGGCTCAGGCTTGTTCGATGAATGCCCCAATTTGCAGGTCGTGCTCGGCCATCTCGGCGAGGGCATCCCGGTGCAGCTCTGGCGCATCGACGGCCGCAACACCTGGATGAACGAGCCGCATCGCTATGCGGCCGAGCACGGCGTCGGCCATTATTTCCGCAAGCACTTCCACGTGACGACGTCGGGCAATTTCCACACACCGTCGATGCTCAACGCGATGACCGAGCTCGGCGCAGAACGCGTTATGTTCTCCGTCGACTGGCCGTTCGAGGACATCGGCCAAGCGGCCGTATGGTTCGATCATGCCGAGATCAGCGAAGCCGATCGCGCGAGGATCGGCCGCAACAATGCAATGAAGCTGTTCAAGCTGAAAATCTAGTCCGGAGGTTCGCTTGCCCTCCCTAGGACCGTTGCATGCGTGAAAGTCACTGTACTCAATTGCAGTCCGACAGAACAACCTTGCAGCTGTCGTTCTGAGCCTTGCTATCGCCTGCGTCTCCGGGGTTTTTTGGGTCTGCGCTTTGCCCCAGCCCATCCGGCCTTTTTCCGGATACGGCGACGGCCAGCGACCGATCGCCGGTCTGGTCGCTGGAGTCGATTGAGCCATTCTCCTTTTCGATATTAACGAAGACGGCAAACAGAATTTGCTAAAATCTTAAAGAACCGCGCATGACCAAGCAGGGTGCGGACACTGCCGGAGCCAGCGTCTGCGCGCCTCAGAAGCGGCCCCAACCGGGCATGGCAGTAACCGCATACTCCAGCCTCTGGCGCCCGCATTCTTGAACCCTTAACGGGCGCCGCCCATATTAGGAACCGGCCGGACTTTCCGGCCGGGGGCGCCGAAAACGGGCCCCGTCAAAGTCGCTTACGAGGACTTTGAGGCCATGACACGAGTTCCGTCCCTCTCCAGCCCATTTCTTCTAGGCTTCGACGAAATCGAGCGCCTACTCGACCGGGTCACCAAAGGCTCGGACGGCTACCCGCCCTACAACATCGAGCGGGTGGCGCGCGATGGCACAAATCCGGAGCGACTGCGCATTACGCTCGCCGTCGCCGGCTTCACGCGCGATCAACTCGAGGTGTCAGTAGAGGAGAACCAACTGGTCATTCGCGGCCGGCAACAGGACGATAAAGCCCGGCAATTCCTCCACCGCGGCATTGCGGCGCGTCAATTCCAGCGCAGCTTTGTGCTCGCCGAGGGCATGGAAGTGCTCGGGGCGGACCTCAAGAACGGCTTGCTGTCGATCGATCTCGCCCGGCCGCAGCCTGAAAAGATCGTGAAAACCATTGCGATCAGCGAAGAGGAATGACGGGTTCGTGAAAAGCGGACTCGACCGCGTCAGGCGTTCAATGAGAAAAAGGAGTCGAGGGCCATGACCAACGACAAATCGACCGAACCGAACCGGATTCATCCTGTCATCACCCAAGAGGCGCTCGCGCACCTCGGCGACGGCCAGATCGCATATGTGAAGCCGATCCGCTCCGAGGATGTCGCCGAAATGTTTCCGCAGGCACCGCAAATCGCGCCCGGCATCCAGCTGTTTGCGCTGCATGCGGCCGACGGCACGCCGATCCTGCTCACCGACACGCGCGAGGCCGCGCTTGCGAATGCGTGGAGCCAGGAATTGGAAGCGGTGAGTGTGCACTGAAGAATTCGTCATTGCGAACGAAGCGATGCAATGACGTGGAGAGTTTACACCTAACAAAATGGCCCGCATGCAGCGGGCCATTTTGCTTTTTGGTAGTTGGAATCCTTCTACGCCGCGCTGCTTGCGGGCGGCAATGACAACACCGCATAGAGCGCGTCGGCGTCGCGCGATTCGCGCAGGCGCCGTGCGATCTCCGGGTCCCGCAACAGGCGCGCAACTCGCGCCAGCGCCTTGAGATGATCCGCTCCGGCTGCCTCCGGCGCGAGCAGCAGAAAAATCAAATCCACCGGCTGACCATCGAGCGCTTCGAAATCGATCGGACGCTCGAGACGCGCGAACAGACCGAACAAACCGCCGAGCTTGGCCAATTTGCCGTGCGGAATTGCAACGCCGTTGCCTACGCCCGTCGAGCCGAGCTTCTCTCGCTGCAGCAGGATTTCCAGAATCGCGCGCTCGTTCTGGCCCGTGAGCGCTGCCGCGCGCGCCGCAAGCTCCTGGATCGCCTGCTTCTTGGTGTTGACCTTCAGGGCCGGGATGATCGCGCTCGGTGCGATGAGATCAGAAAGCGGCGTGGACATGTTCAATGATCGAGACGGCGGCGCTGAATTGCAAGGGGGTTCAGAAGGCGGCGGACCATAGGTGCGGCGAACCGGGCCGTCAATGCCACGGCCATGCCGGTTCTTCGGGTTGCATGTAGTCTTTGCGACGTTCAACTACCGCGTCGTGCCTGACTGTCCTTTCGACGGCGCTTGTAGCGTCGCAACTGTTTTTCGATCCGTTCCGCAGCCTGATCCGCGCTTTCGTACGCATCGGGCGCATTTCCCTCAGCTCCGAGCGAAGCGCCGGAATCAAGGTGCAGCACGCATTCTGTGCGGAAGCCGAACCCATCCTTGCCGACGCTGGCATGTCCTTCAAAACCGCCATTGAAGTATTTCGAAGCGGCCTCCTGGACGCGTGCGCTGATGCGCTGTTGCAGGGCCGGTCCGACGCTGATGTTTCGTCCAGAAACGCGCAACGGCATGCGAGTCTCCCCTGACGCTGTTTGGAGCCGCAGTCTACGCCCGCCGCCGTGGCGACGGAAGCGGGAAAAGTTCCGCGTTCACTCTACTGCGAGCTTGTCGCGCCGGCGTTGTACGGAGGACGGAATCCGCATCGCCTCGCGATATTTCGCGACGGTCCGACGCGCGATATCGATCCCCGCCTCGCGCAGCTTTTCGACGATTGTGTCGTCGGAGAGCACGGTCTGGGCCGTTTCGCCGTCGACCAGCGCTTTGATACGGTGACGCACCGCTTCGGCGGAATGCGCTTCACCGCCGTTGGCTGCCGCGATCGCGGCGGTGAAGAAATATTTCAATTCAAAGATGCCACGCTCGGTCGCCATATATTTGTTCGCGGTGACCCGTGAGACCGTCGACTCGTGCATGCCAATGGCGTCCGCGATCGTCTTCAAATTCAGCGGCCGAAGATGGCGCACGCCGTATTCGAAAAAACCGTCTTGCTGACGCACGATCTCGGTGGCGACTTTCAGAATCGTGCGGGCACGCTGGTCGAGCGCGCGCACGAGCCACGTCGCGCTCTGCAAGCAATCGGCGATATAGGCCCTGTCCTTCTCGCTGCCTCGCGCTTTGGTCACTTGTGCATGATAGCGCTGGTTAATCAGCACTTTCGGCAGCGTGTCCGAATTCAACTCCACGCGCCAAGAGCCGTCCGGCGCGCGCCGAACCAGCACGTCAGGGATAACCGGCTGCACCTCGGCACCGCCAAACGCCAGGCCGGGCTTCGGATTGAGCATGCGCAATTCGCGCAGCATGTCGGCGAGATCTTCATCGTCCACGCCGCAAATCTTGCGCAGCGAGGTGAAATCGCGACGCGCCACGAGTTCGAGGTTAGCCACCAGCGCCTGCATCGCAGGATCGAAGCGATCACGCTCGCGCAACTGGATGGCCAGACATTCGGCGAGATTACGCGCGCAGATGCCCGCCGGCTCGAGGGTCTGCAGGATCGCAAGTACCGCCTCGACATCGGCGAGCGAGGCCCCGAGCTTTTCGGCGACGCTCGTTAGATCGCCGGCGAGATAGCCGGCCTCATCGACAAGATCGATCAGATAGCGCGCGATGAGCCGGCGTACGGGATCGCTGATCGCGAGCACCATCTGCTCGGAGAGATGATCGGCGAGGGTCGCTCCCGACGCGACGAAGGCTTCGATATCGGGCGCGTTTTCGCCGCGATGGCCGCTCGGCCATTCGGCAGGCGACAGCGGCTGCTCGGGTGCGGCAGGCCGCGGCGCGTCGTCGGGAAACACGTTTACCAGCTCGGTTCCGAGCCCCTGCTCCATCGAATCCCGGCTGACTTCGAGCTCCTCGCCGGTCCAGTCGGACGGCTGCGGGTCGGCCGCTGCCGCCTCCTGATCCGTAGCTGGGGACGCATCCTCGTCCTCGCCGCGCTCGAGGAGAGGGTTGCGCTCTAGTTCGGCATCGACATAGGCGACCAGGTCGAGACTGGAGAGCTGCAGCAGCTTGATGGCCTGCATCAGCTGCGGCGTCATCACCAGAGCCTGACTCTGGCGGAATTCCAATCGTTGCGACAATGCCATTAATGGTAGCCCGGCGGGAACTGGTCCGATTCTTGCTTAATCTATACCAGTTCTGCCACCGCGCCTATACGATTCCGCAGTGCAGAATCGCATACAAAATAGGCGTGTGCAGGCGTGCCTAATTTTTAGGCGAAGCGTGTCACATACGGAATTCTTCGCCGAGATAGAGCCGGCGCACATCCGGGTTGTTGACGATCTCATCCGGCCGACCCTCCATCAGCACTTCGCCGGAATAGATGATGTAGGCCCGGTCGGTGAGGCCGAGCGTCTCGCGAACATTGTGGTCGGTGATGAGAACGCCGATGCCGCGGTTCGTCAGATGGCGCACCAAGGTCTGGATGTCGCCCACCGCGATCGGATCGATGCCGGCGAACGGCTCGTCGAGGAGCATGTAGCTTGGCCGCGTGGCCAGCGCGCGGGCAATCTCGACGCGTCGCCGTTCGCCTCCGGAAAGAGCGATGGTCGGCGTCTTGCGCAGACGGCCGATATTGAACTCTTCCAGCAGCGCATTCAGATCAGCCTCGCGGCGACGGCGATCCGGCTCGACAACTTCCAGCACGGCCCGGATGTTTTCTTCCACGTTGAGGCCACGGAAGATCGAGGCTTCCTGCGGCAGATAGCCGATGCCGAGGCGCGCGCGCTGATACATTGGCAGCAGGGTGACGTCGTAACCGTTGAGCTCGATACGACCGCGGTCTGCCTTGATCAGGCCGGTGATCATGTAGAACACTGTCGTCTTCCCGGCGCCGTTTGGTCCTAGCAGCCCGACCGCTTCGCCGCGCCGCACGTACAATGTCACGCCGCGCACGACCATGCGGCTGCCGAAGCTCTTCTGGACGCCGTGTACGGCGAGATACGCATGACGCGCCGCCTGTCGCGGGTCTTCATGGCGCGCCTGCACGCGCGGCTGAGCGGCACGCGGAGCCTGCCGGGCGCTCTGCGCATTGTCTGGTCGGCGCTGGAATAGCGAGACGATGTTCACCCAAGCTCCCTGGGCTTGAGGCCGCTCTCCGGCCACTCGCCACAATACCTGATTCCGGGCCGTATCACCGATCGCCCGCGCTAGGCTTGCCCGGCAGCGGATGTCCGGGAGTGCTAATCGCGGGCTTATTTGCGTCGCTCGGCACGAACAGGCCCTGTACCCGACCACGACCGGCCTGACTGCTTTCGACGCGCGACACGCCGCTCGAGAGGTTCACAACGAGTTTGTCGCCGCGCAGCACGTTCTGGCCCTGGGTCATGACGACGTCGCCGGTGAGTGTAACGGTGTTAGTGGGCATATCGAAAATGCCGAGCTGACCCGTCGCGGTCTGGTCCTTCGTGTTGACGACGACGCTGCCGCGCGCTTCGAGCCGCCTAATTTTCTGCTCACCGCCCGGCCCTGGATCCGCCGCCTTCATCGGCTTGGCCACCTTCGCGGGCTTCTCACCCTCCTGATCGTAGAACACCACGAGCGTCTTGCATTGCATATTGGTGTCGCCCTGCACGACCTTCACGTCGCCGCTGAACGTCGCGACCTTCTCCTTGTCGCGCACTTCGAGCGTGGCCGCTTCGATATGCACCGGCTCGTCGCGGTTCTTGGAGAAGCCCTGCAGCGCGTTCGGCGGGCCCTTGGGGGCCTGCGCAAATGCAAGGCCGCTCACGAAGCAGCACGCGATAGCAATCGAAAGCAGACGCAAGCATCTCATTTCGCCTGCGCCTCCTGATCCTGTCCATCGGGTGGCGGCATCTTGAACGTCATCGTCACGCCGTTGGAGAAGCGCACGAGGTCCCCCGAATCGGTGATCTCGAGCTGATTGGCGTCCAGCTGCCCCTTCATCATTTTCAATTGCACCGGCTGGTTCGACACAACATGTCCGCGGCGGATGTTGATCGTCGCCTGATTCAGGCGCCCCTCATAACTTTTGCTGGACAGGACAATGTTGCTCTCCAGCTCCAGCATTTCCGATTTGGCGTTGTACACGCCTTTGTCGGCGAGGAGCTGCATGGTCGATTTGTCTTCCATTTGTAATTTTGCGTTCAGATTATGCAATTCGACCAGGTCCGGCTTGGTCAGGTCCTGCTTGGCCGCGACCGCGCTCATGTCGTAGGCGCGGCCGTCATGCGTGTAGCCGGAGACGCGCGGCTTCTCCATAGTGATCTTGCTGCCCGACACGACGAGGTTGTCGATGCCGATCGGCAGATCGGTCAGCATCCGCAGCGGATTGAAGTAGCTCACCATCGCGGTGAAGCCGAGCCCGCCAACGACGACCACCGGGATCGCGATCCGCAGCACGCGCACCCATCGGCTGTGCCGCCGCGCTGCGCGAAACGCGCGGTCGCTGTCGGACCGGCTCATGGTCCAGAAGGCGCGCGCGGTCTGCGCGTCGGTTTTGGCGGTGATCACACGATCCATGCGTGACCCGGCGGAACTCCAGTTGCGGGACTTGCTGCGTACGGCGAGCGGGGCCGCTGATGCCGCAGGAATATGGCCCTCCGGCGGCAGCGCCGAATCTAGCATCATGGCAATAATTTACACGGAATGCGAGAAAATGTCCTGATCCGCCCAGCCGGCGAGATCGAGCCGGACCCGCTCGGGCAGAAACCGGAAGCAGGCGGCTGCGAGTTCGGTCCGGGCTTCGCGCGCCAGCATCGCGTCGAGCTTCTCGCGGATCGCATGCAGATGCAGCACGTCGCTTGCGGCATAGGCAACCTGCGCGTCGGTCAGCCCCTCCGCGCCCCAGTCGGAAAGTTGCTGTTGCTTGGACAAATCCACGCCGATGAGTTCGCGCGCGAGGTCCTTCAGCCCGTGCTTGTCCGTGTAGGTGCGCGCCAGCCGCGACGCGATCTTGGTGCAGTAGACCGGCTGCGCCATGACGCCGAAGGTCTTGGCCAGGATGCCGATGTCGAAGCGGCCGAAGTGAAAGAGTTTTGTCACGCCCGTGTCCGCGAGCAGACGTTCGATGTTGGGCGCGCGGGTCTGGCCGGGCGCGATCTGCACCACATCGGCCGAACCATCGCCGGGCGAGAGTTGCACGACGCAGAGCCTGTCGCGATGCGGGTCGAGACCCATGGTCTCGGTGTCGATCGCGACGGTGTCCCTGTAGGCGGAGAGGTCGGGAAGATCGCCGCGGTGCAGGCGGATGGTCATTCAGGAATCCCGGTTGGGTCACGCCTGCCATATCGAACGAGTGGTGCCCAGGAGAGGACTCGAACCTCCACGGTGTTACCCGCTAGTACCTGAAACTAGTGCGTCTACCAATTCCGCCACCTGGGCACAGGCGGCTCTAGGTATTGGCCTGGCGGACCCTTGTCAATTGAGGCGTTTTACGCGTTTTCCCGGTCTGTACAGGGGGTAAGCGATCCTGTATTGCCGGGCCCGCAAAGCTTCCCATTCGTGTCCATTCAGCGAGGCCGCCATGCCCGCACGCTCCCCCAAAGACATGCTGATTACGATCTATGGCGGGTCGGGATTCCTCGGCCGCCACCTCGTGCGCGCGTTGGCCAAGCGCGGCTACCGCATCCGCAACGCGGTGCGCCGGCCCGATCTCGCCGGCCATCTGCAACCGCTCGGACGGGTCGGACAGGTCCATTCGGTGCAAGCGAACCTGCGTGACCAAGCTTCAGTCGAGCGGGCGGCCGCCGGCGCTGACATTCTTATCAATCTGGTTGGCATCCTGTTCGAGCACGGCAAACAGCGCTTCGACGCAGTCCATGCGCAGGGCGCCGAGCATGTGGCGCAAGCCGCGCGCGCGCAGGGCACACCGCTGGTGCATGTTTCGGCCATCGGGGCGGACGCGAATTCGAGCAGCGCCTATGCACGCACCAAGGCCGATGCCGAAAAGCGGGTGCTCGCGGCTATGCCATCCGCCACGATCATGCGGCCTTCGATTCAGTTCGGTCCGGAGGACAATTTTTTCAATCTGTTCGCCTCGATGGCGCAGATGTCGCCCTTCCTTCCGCTGATCGGCGGCGGCGAAACGAAATTCCAGCCGATATTCGTCGGCGATGTCGCGCAGGCGATTGCGAAGGCCGTGGCCGGCGGAGCGCAGCAGGGCACGATCTACGAGCTTGGCGGTCCGGAGGTCGCCAGCTTTAAGTACATCCTAGAATTCCTGCTGAAGACGATCGGCCGGAAACGGCTGTTGCTGCCGCTGCCATTCGGCATCGCCAAGCTGCAGGCGGCTTTCCTGCAATATCTGCCGACGCCGCTGCTGACACCGGATCAGGTCGAGCTGTTGCGCACCGACAATGTCGTCTCGTCCGCCGCGCAGGCGGACGGCCGCACAATCGAAGCGCTCGGGATCGAGCCGCAGACTATGGGAGCGATCGTGCCGGCCTATCTCTGGCGCTTCCGCAAGACCGGCCAATTCCAAACGCGGCCGACCGGCGAGACCGCGGCCGGCGTGCAGACGCAGCCCTAGATTCGTCATTGCGAACGAAGCGAAGCAGTCCGGCTTTTTGAGCTGGATTGCTTCGTTGCTTTTGCGCTACGACGCGAGGCGGTACGCCTACATCAAATATAGCGCGAAGATGCCGAGACTGCCGACGATGATTCGCCACCAGGCGAACACGGCGAACGAGTGGCGCTGCACGTAGCGCAGAAACGTTTTCACCACGATCCAGCCGAAGATGAACGAAAAGACGAAGCCGACGGCGATGGTGCCGATGTTGCCGGTGAGCGCGAGGTCGTGCCGGCTTTTGAACGTCTCATAGGCGAAGGCGCCGACCATCGTCGGCATCGCAAGCCAGAATGAAAATTCGGCTGCCGAGCGGCGATCGGCGCCGAATAGCATTGCGCCGACGATGGTCGCGCCCGCGCGCGACACGCCCGGGATCATCGCCAAGCACTGGATGACTCCGATCGCGAAATACATCGGCAGACTGAACTCGGTCGATTCATGATAGCGCGGCTTCAGCCGCATGCGGTCGACCGCGAGCAGAACGAAGCCGCCGATGATCAGCGAAATACAGACAACCCGAACGTCAAACAGGTACGCCTTGATGTAGCTGCCGGCGAGCGCGCCAATCACGCCCGCCGGCAGAAATGCGAGAAGTATGCCGATGACGAAGCGCGCCGCCGCCCAATCCTTGAACATGTGAGTCGCCAGCGCCCAAAGCCGACCGAAATAGATCGATAGCAGCGCGAGGATGGCGCCGAGCTGAATGAGCACTGCGAAGGTCTTTCCGAAGTCACTGTCGCCCCAGCCGAGCAGGTGCTCCATCAGCAGGAGGTGCCCGGTCGAGGAGACCGGCAGATACTCCGTGAAGCCCTCTACGATTCCGAGTACCGCCGCCTTGATCAGATCCATATGCGTGGCAATCGGCGCGAAGGCTTCGAGTACCATTCAGACCTCCAGATCGAATCGATTGGATGTGCCCCGAGGGAGGCGCTTGTGGCTTAAAGGCCGCAGGCTGGCAAATGAAATCACCGAAAAAAACAGGCAGATTTGCGTTGTTGGCGGACCTCCTATAGGGAATTTCGCCGCCTTTCCCGCGTCATTCCCTAAAGGCTGATGCTCACTCTGTTCCACCATCCGCTCTCGCCGCGCTCGCGCTATGTGCGCCTGATTCTCAGCGAGTACGGACTAGCGGCGCGGCTGGTCGAAGAGCGGTTCTGGGAGCGCCGCGAGGAATTCCTGTTGCTCAATCCTGCGTGCGAGCTCCCCGTCCTGATGACGGATGGGCAACCTGCGGTGCCGGGCGCCTCGATCATCGCCGAATACATCGAGGAGACGCTGCCGCCGTCGCAGGTCGACGACCGCCTCTTGCCGGCAAAAGCCGCACAGCGCGTCGAGGTGCGCCGGCTGGCGAGCTGGTTCAATGACAAGTTCCATGATGAAGTGAGCGGCCCGCTGGTGTTAGAGCGGGTCTACAAGCGCCATATGACGCGCGAGCAGGGCGGCGGCTCGCCCGATACCGAATCCTTGCGCGCCGCACGCCACAATATCCGATACCATCTGGCGTATATCGGCTGGCTGGTGCGTACGCGTGACTGGCTGGCGGGGGATCGACTGTCGCTCGCCGATTTTGCAGCGGCTGCGCATTTGTCGGCAGTCGATTACCTGGGTGACGTGCCGTGGAACGAGGACGAAGCAGCAAAGAACTGGTACGCGCGGGTGAAATCTCGGCCCTCGTTCCGTCCGCTATTAGCCGAGACGCTCGCCGGGATTCCGCCGGCGGAGCATTACGCCGACCTGGATTTTTGAACGATCGCGCGGCGCTCAAGTCCGCGCTGATCGGAGAGGCGCGCGCGCTCGGCTTCGACGCCGTTGGCGTCGCCCGGCCAGATGCCATTCCGCAAGCCAAGGACCGCCTGCTACAATTTTTGGCAGAGGGCGCACATGGCGACATGGACTGGCTCGCCAGCACGGCCGAGCGGCGCACATCGCCCCAGGCACTCTGGTCCGAGGTGCGATCGATAGTCATGCTCGGCCTGAACTATGGGACCGACGAAGACCCTCTCGCGATTTTACAGAAGCGGACGCGCGCGGCGATCTCCGCTTACGCCAAAGGCGACGACTATCATGAGCTGATCAAGAAGAAGCTCAAGCAGATCGCGCGCTGGCTTGTCTCAACCGCGGGCGGCGACGTGAAGGTGTTCGTCGACACGGCCGCGGTGATGGAAAAGCCGCTTGCTGCCGCGGCTGGTCTCGGCTGGCAGGGCAAGCATACGAATGTCGTCTCGCGCGAATTCGGCTCGTGGCTCTTTCTCGGCGCGATCTTCACCACACTCGATCTACTGGCCGATACGTCGGCTGAAGATTCCTGCGGCAGCTGCCGCGCCTGTCTCGAAATCTGTCCGACGAACGCCTTTCCGGCACCCTACCGGCTGGATGCACGCAAATGCATTTCGTATCTGACCATTGAACACAAGGGCCCAATCCCGCGCGAGCTGCGGCCGCTTATGGGGAACCGCATTTTCGGCTGCGACGACTGCTTGGCGGTCTGCCCTTGGAATAAATTTGCAAAAGCAGGACACGAGGTGAAGTTGCAGGCGCGCGAAGCCTTGCGCGCGCCTGACTTGGCGGAGCTTGCGCGTCTCGACGATGCGCAATTCCGCGCGCTGTTCTCCAAGAGCCCCGTCAAGCGCACCGGCCATGATCGCTTCATCCGCAATGTGCTGATCGCGATCGGCAATTCTGACGATGTGTCACTCGCGCCCGAAGCTGTGCGGCTGCTGGACGACGAGTCGCCGCTGGTGCGCGGCGCGGCGGTCTGGGCACTCGGGAAATTGGATAAAAACGCGCTCTGCAGTCGGGCCGATCAGCGCGCCGAGCAAGACGTGTCCGTGCACGAAGAATGGATGGCCGCGCTCTCAGCGCTGTCGTCCCAGGCGAACGAAGCGAGACGCGGGACCGCAGCAGAACTGAGATGCTGCGGAGTGCGGTCCCCACCTTCGCAGGGACCACAGCAGAGCGCGGCTCAAAACTCTCCCACTGCCGCGATCAGCCGCTCGATATCCTCCGGCCGCGAGAGGCGGTGATCGCCGTCCTTGATCAGCGTGAGCACGACATCATCGCGCGCGAAGCGCGACACCAATTCGACCGCATGCCGCCACGGCACGTCGGGATCCTGCACCCCTTGTAGAATATGGACGGGACAGCCCGGCTCGATCAGCCCGCCGAGAAGCAAGTGATCGCGTCCCTCCTCGATCAGTGCGCGCGTGATCGGATACGGGTCGTCGGAATATTCGGACGGCCGCAGCCACTCACCCTTCTGCTCGATGTCGCGCTTCATCGCGGGAGAAAATCGTTTCCACATCAACTCTTCGGTGAAGTCGACAGCGGGCGCGATTAGCACAATGCCCGCTAACGGCGGTGCGTCTTTCGTCTGCCGCAGCCGCTGCGACAGCAGCAACGCGATCCAGCCGCCCATCGACGATCCGATAAGCACCTGGGGGCCCTTCGCGAAGGCGCGATAGACCGCGACGCTTTCGTCCAGCCACCGCCCGATCGTGCCATCGCGAAAATCGCCGCCGGATTCGCCATGACCGGAATAATCGAAGCGCACGCAGCCTCGCCCTTGCTGCGCCGCCCAACCATCGAGCGCCGCCGCCTTGGTGCCCTTCATGTCGGATTTGAAACCGCCCAGCCAGAACAGGCCAGGGCCTTTGCCCTCGCGCACGCACACGGCGATGGTCCGAGGGGGCGATTCGACGACGACGGATGTGAGGCGGGCTTCGTTCATGCTGCGGAAGGGACTCCTTAGGAGGAGCGCGTCTTCCCGCAACCATGCCCGCGGCGCAAGAGGTGCAGTATGAATCGGCGCGGCCGACGGGCTTGCCGGAGCCACTCTCCTGCAACTCGTGCCAGAGATGAGCGACGACCCAGCCATCGAGATCGCCCGTACGCTGGTAGAGGCCGGTGCGCGCGCGATAGTGGCAGGCGATGACGTTTTGCTGCGCAGCTTCGGCGGCAAATTCCTGCGTATGCACGGCACCGCAAGCTTTAATCCCCTGCGTATCGGGGCGAATGCAAGAACCATCGCGCACCTGATTCTCGGCAAGCACCATGGCGCGACACATTATATCGGACATCGGGCGAGCTGTGGACTTGGTGCTGACCACGGGCACGACCGACCTGATCCGTATGGCAGCCCCGGTTCCCGATATGCCGGCAGCCTACGCGCCGGCGGACGTCGTAGTTTCGGCCGCGGTCCAGCCGGAAGGTGTGCAGCGGGCGTTGCTCGAGGCACAAGCCATGACGCTAACGGCCGGGGAGTTGCGTGAGAGCATGGGCCTGCGCGGCCGCGACTGGGTCCTGAGGCACTTCAATGCCGAAATGCCGACACGGTCGCCGAGCAGACCATGCGCCCTATGCGAAAGCAGCCGCCGCGCGCGGCCGAAAATGATGAAAAACAGCAACTCTGTCGGTAATTTACCCGCCCGCATTGCGGAACCGCGTTGACTTATTCGTGGTTTCTACCGATCTTCCCGCCGAAGTATCGCAACAGCAGAGGAGAGAACTACCATTCGCCGTCCGATGAAACCCGCGCAGCCCGTTCAAAAAGACGGCCCGCGCATCAACGAGGAGATCCGCGTTCGCGAGATCCAGCTAATCGACAGCACCGGCGACAACAAAGGCGTCGTCGATATCCAAACCGCCCGCAGCATGGCTGAGGCGGCGGGGCTCGATCTGGTCGAGATCGCTCCGAATTCCAGCCCGCCCGTGTGCAAAATCCTAGATTACGGGAAATACAAGTACCAGGCGCAGAAGAAAGCAGCGGAGGCGCGCAAGCGCCAGCACGTCGTCGAGATCAAGGAAATCAAGCTGCGGCCGATGATCGACGACCACGATTACGACGTAAAAATGCGCGCGATGAAGCGCTTCTTCGACGAGGGCGACAAGGTCAAGATAACGCTCCGCTTCCGCGGCCGTGAAATGGCCCACCAGGAACTCGGCTACCAGCTCCTGAACCGCGTGAAGGACGACATCGGCCCGATGGCCAAGGTCGAGCAGGACGCCAAGTTCGAAGGCCGCCAGATGGTCATGGTGCTGGCGCCGCGCTAACTGCCCTCCAGAAGCCCAGAATTTGGACGCCCGTCCGCAAGGACCGGCGGCTTTGGCGCGTGTGGGGTAGTTGCAAGTGCCTGCCGCGTCTGCCATAACCCGCCCTCTCGTCGCCCGGCCGGTAAAGGGCTGCCGTGGCGGCGATACCCGCTCAATCCCGAGCACCGCGCTCGAAACGAAGGTTTCGGGCTTGCAGCGGCCGTGTTTGTGGCCGCTTTAGGAGAGCCAAATGCCCAAGCTGAAGACCAAATCGGGCGCCAAAAAGCGCTTCAAAGTGACCGCGACCGGCAAGGTGAAATACCAGCAGTCCGGCAAACGCCACGGCATGATCAAGCGGACGACCAAGACGATCCGCGAACATCGCGGTACCGCCGTGCTGTTCAAGACCGACGGCGACAACATCAAGAAGTACTTTCTGCCTAACGGCTGAGGACTTCGCTCGTCGCTTTTCCCGTTTGCTGAGTTTGTAGGAGATTTCCCATGGCCCGCGTCAAACGTGGCGTCACCGCGCACGCGAAACACAAGAAAGTCTTTAAAGCCGCCAAAGGCTATTACGGCCGGCGCAAGAACACGATCCGCGTCGCCAAGCAGGCGGTCGAGAAGGCGAACCAGTACGCTTTCCGCGACCGCAAGCGGCGCAAGCGCACTTTCCGCGCGCTCTGGATCCAGCGGCTGAACGCGGCCGTGCGTCCGTTCGGACTAAACTATTCCAAGTTCATCGACGGCCTCGCCAAAGCCGGCCTTGAAGTCGACCGCAAGGTGCTGTCCGATCTCGCGATCCGCGAGCCGGCCGCTTTCCAGGCGATCGTCGAGAAGGCCAAGGCCGCGCTGCCGGCACAGGCGTAAGACTCTCAGCCGTCATGCCCGGCCTTGTGCCGGGCATCCACGCCTTCTTCAGTCAGCAAGACGTGGATGGCCGGGACAAGCCCGGCCATGACGAGGCATAGGATGTGCCTCGCTCCATGTCCGACATTCCTGCCCTCGAACAGAAACTGCTCGCCGACATCGCCGCAGCGACGGACGAGCCCGCGCTTGAATCTGTGCGCATCGCCTCGCTCGGCAAGAACGGCGCGGTCACAGCGCTCCTGAAGACGCTCGGTTCGCTCGCGCCGGATGAGCGCAAGGTGCAAGGCCCCGCAATCAACGGGCTGAAGGACCGCGTCACCGCCGCGATTGGCGCGCGCAAGCAGGAACTCGCGGTGGCCACGCTCGATGCGCGGCTTGCGACCGAAACCGTCGACGTCACGCTACCCGTGTCTGAGCCGCCCACCGAAAAGGGCCGCGTGCATCCGATCACGCAAGTGATCGACGAGCTCACCGCCATCTTCGCCGACATGGGCTTCGCCGTGGCGGAAGGCCCGGACATCGAGACCGACGATTACAATTTCACGAAATTGAATTTCCCAGAGGGCCATCCGGCCCGCGACATGCACGACACGTTCTATTTCAATCCGAAGCCGGACGGCTCACGGCTGCTGTTGCGTACGCACACCTCGCCGGTGCAGGTGCGCACGATGTTCGGCCAAAAGCCGCCGATCCGCGTGATCTGTCCCGGCCGCACCTATCGCAGCGATAGCGACCAGACGCACACGCCGATGTTCCATCAGGTCGAAGGTCTGGTTATCGACAAGGGTTCGCATCTCGGCCACCTGAAGTGGATTTTGCAGGAGTTCTGCAAGGCTTTCTTCGAAGTCGACAACGTGAAGATGCGTTTCCGGCCGTCTTTCTTCCCGTTCACGGAGCCGTCGCTGGAAGTCGATATCCAGTGCAAACGCGAGAAGGGTGAGATCCGGTTCGGCGAGGGCGAGGACTGGCTCGAAATTCTCGGCTGCGGGATGGTGCACCCGAACGTGCTGAAGAATTGCGGACTCGATCCGGAGGAATACCAGGGCTTTGCCTGGGGCTTAGGGATCGACCGCATCGCGATGCTGAAATATGGCATGTCCGATCTGCGCGCGTTCTTCGAAGCGGACGTGCGCTGGCTCTCGCATTACGGCTTCCGCCCGCTCGACTTCCCGACCTTGGCGGGAGGGCTGAGCGCATGAAATTCACCCTCCCCTGGCTGAAAGAGCATCTCAATACGTCGGCGTCGCTCGACGAGATCGTCGACAAGCTGACGATGATCGGACTTGAGGTTGAGCGCGTCGAGGACAAGGCGAAGGACTACGAGGCCTTCAAGGTCGCCCAGATCATCTCCGCCGAGCAGCATCCCAACGCCGATCGCCTGCGCGTGTGCCAGGTCGACACTGGCACGGGCAAGCCGTTGCAAGTGGTCTGCGGCGCGCCGAACGCGCGCGCGGGCCTGAAAACCGTGCTCGGACTGCCGGGGACCTACATTCCGGCGAAGGACATCACGCTCTCGGTCGGCAAGATCCGCGGCGTCGAAAGCCAGGGCATGATGATCTCCGGCGCGGAGATCGGGTTCGACGACGACGCCGACGGCATCATCGAAATGCCGGCCGATGCGCCAATCGGAAGGCCGTTTGCCGAAGTGCTTGGCATGAACGAGCCGGTGATCGAGATCAATCTCACGCCGAACCGGCCGGATTGCACCGGCGTCACCGGTATTGCGCGCGATCTCGGCGCCACACTGGTCGGCGACTACAAGGAGAACACGCCGAAGCGGATCGATGGCAAGTTTCCCTGTCCGGTGAAGGTCGACATCCAGGCGCCGGAACTGTGCCCCGCTTTCGCGCTGCGGCTCGTGCGCGGCGTCAAGAACGGTCCCTCGCCCGACTGGCTGCAGAAGCGGCTGACCGCGATCGGGCTGCGCCCGATAAACGCGCTCGTCGACATCACCAACTTCATCACCTACGACCGCGGCCGCCCGCTGCACGTGTTCGACGCGAAGAAGGTGAACGGCAATCTCACCGTCCGCCGCGCGAAGAGCGGCGAGACGCTGCTCGCCCTCGACGGCCGCACCTACACGCTCGACGACGGCGTCTGCGTCATCACCGACGAGAAGGGCGTCGAATCGCTTGCCGGCATCATGGGCGGCGAGGAATCGGGCTGCGACGAGAACACGACCGACGTGCTGATTGAATCGGCGCTCTGGAACGAACTGAACATCGCGCAGACCGGCCGCAAGCTCGGCATCAATTCGGACGCCCGCTATCGCTTTGAGCGAGGCGTCGATCCGAATTTCACGATTCCCGGCCTCGAACTCGCGACCAAGTTGGTGCTCGATTTCTGCGGCGGTGAGCCGAGCGAGATTGTTGTTGCAGGCGATCTGGCGGCCAAGGACAAGGTCGTCGATTTTCCCTTGAGTGAATTGCCCCGGCTGTCTGGCCTGAAACTGCCGCTCGCCGACGTGCGCCGCGTGCTGGAGAAGCTCGGCTTCTTCATCGCCGGCCAGGGCGAGCGCGTGAAGATCGCCGTGCCGTCGTGGCGTCCGGACGTGCACGGACGCGCAGACATCGTCGAAGAGATTGTGCGGATCGTGGGCGTCGACGGCATTCCGTCGACGCCGTTCCCGCGTGGCGAGGATGCGCGCAAGCCGGTGCTTACGCCGATCCAGCTGCGCACGCGCAAGGCCAGACGCGCGCTTGCCGCACGCGGACTTGTAGAGGCGGTCACGTGGTCATTCGTCTCGAAGCGCGAGGCCGAGCTGTTCGGCGGCGGAAGCGCGGAGCTTGCGCTCGCCAATCCGATCGCAGCCGAACTGTCCGATATGCGGCCTTCGCTCCTGCCCGGCCTGATCATGGCCGCGCAGCGCAATGCCGACCGCGGCTACGCGGATATGGCTCTGTTCGAAGTCGGTCAGATATTCAAAGGCGACCGGCCGGAGGATCAAGTCACCGCGGCGACCGGGTGTCGCCGGGGGCTGGCGAGGCCCGACGGCGCGGGCCGCCACTGGTCGCGTCCCGCGGAGGGCGTTGACGTGTTCGATGCGAAGGCCGATGCGCTCGCCGTGCTCGCCGCCGCCGGCGCGCCAATGCAGGCGCTGCAGGTGGTGCCGGGCGGACCGGCCTGGCTGCATCCGGGCCGCAGCAGCACGATCCAGATGGGGCCGAAGAACGTCATCGGTCATTTCGGCGAACTGCATCCGCGCACGCTCGCCACATTAAAGGCGGAAGGTCCGCTCGTCGGCTTCGAAGTGATCCTCGAAGCGATCCCCGAACCGAAAGCGAAAGTGACCCGCGCGAAACCGGCGCTCGAGCTCTCGGCGTTCCAGCCGGTCGAGCGCGACTTCGCGTTCATCGTCGACCAGACCGTCAAGGCTGCCGATCTCGTCCGCGCGGCGCAGACCGTCGACCGCAAGCTGATCGCGAATGTTGGAGTGTTCGACGTGTACGAGGGCAAGGGCATCGATCCCGGCAAGAAATCGATCGCGATCAACGTCACACTGCAGCCGCGCGAGAAGACGATGACCGACCGGGAGATCGACGCGCTGGCGGAGAAGATCGTCGCCGAAGTGCAGAAGCGCACCGGCGGCGTGCTGCGCGGCTAACCCTTCTCTGTTATGGCCGGGCTTGTCATCTCGCTTGGGGGCGCAGTGCCCGTCTAAGCGGGATCACGGGGACATAGGCGTCTCGAAGCGACGCCGCTCTTCATACGGCTATGCCCGGCCAGCAAAACGCGCCGGAAATTTTTTCAGAGGTAAGTCTCGGCGCCGCCCCTGGGCACCATCTAGCGGGCTGGCTCTTAACCATTTTGCTCGTGCACTCATTCTAATTATGTCTGATCAGAATTGGAATTTTTGAACCCGAATTCGTCGAAATTCTTTACCATAGTACCGCTATAGTACCGGATGGCGGGCCGCTTCCTACATTCTGAAGCGTAGTTCAGCGCGTGACTTCCAATGTCAAAAGTTAACGCACTCGACTGGTTCGGACCAATGGTCCGACCCGACGTTTTTGATGATGCCGGACCAATGGTCCGCGCTCGCCCTATCCTCCGACTTGATGTTTGGGCGCCTTAGAATTCGAGTCCACCGCATCTGAATGGCCGGCAAGCCACCGGGATTGCGCACGCACATACACATCGCGACGGAGGTTGGCGCCTAAGTGGTGGGAAACGAATTTATGTCGCCTCCAACAGATCGCCGCGAAGCTAAGGCGCCCAAAGCGAACGGACCAATGGTCCGATACCCAAGCCCCGACAAACCTGGCCGCAGCACTTCCAACTGAGGCGCTACGCCTCTCTTTTTGATCGCGATATCTCGCGGGACCAAAGCGACTGCCGCGGGCAAGCCAGCCGAAACCTTCTCCCCTGGATTTTGGGGACAACGGGCCAATGGTCCGCGCGGACCATTGGTCCGAATCTCTACGATGTTGTAGCTGTACCTGCATGGAAAAGGGCATCAGACCAATGTCGGCCGCCGAATACCGCAAGGCGCTCGAACGAAACCGTCAAACTTACGCTCTCTTCGCCCATGTGATTGGGGTTGATGCCCGCACAGCACGACGTTGGGGGGGACGGATCCCGCAAAATACCGGCTGTTGTATCTGGTGTGCTCCGCCTCATGCTCACT
>Ga0207826_1000088_pt1 | contig 22928 bp, 23 predicted proteins | sample LuqExpMetageno80_FD_187837 | JGI IMG/M metagenome (GOLD analysis project Ga0207826, IMG submission 187837) | Tropical forest soil microbial communities from Luquillo Experimental Forest, Puerto Rico - Sample 80 (SPAdes) | ecosystem: Environmental > Terrestrial > Soil > Tropical forest ... | reverse complement strand
GTGGTATTCAGGTCCCCGTGGAGGCCGCGCCATGAAGCCCAAAGCAGACCAGCCGCCGCTCGCCTATGAACCGAATTGCGAGGATCCTCGCGAGGCCGAGCGCAGGCGTAATGAAGTTCAGGAGTGGCTTAAGCGAAGAGAATGGGGGCTGGATGGAGCACCGATCCTTGCCGACGTTCAACCGACTGACCGTGACAGGCCGACGCGGAGTTAATGAATAGCACGCGTGTATTCCGGCCGGTTCTTCATCCACTCCGGTGTACCGACATGCATCTCTCCCGGCTTCAGCGGTCCTCGCTCGATCCACCGCCGCTTCAGCAGGAGCATTGCCTTCGCTCTGGTTGGCGCATAACCACGATCTGCGGCCGGTGAAGGCGCCCGATCGTTTAGGCACCAGAACCACTGGCCGCCCGCCGATATGTCCTCATAGATGCGGCCAACGGTTCGGCTGTTCGGCTTGCCCGCCTGCCGTCTCTGATGGCCGTCCTGACTTCCCATGGTCTAATTTTGCTGTGGAAAGGGTTACGGAGTGCCGCGCTACCGCCGTCGCAAAACTGGCTGCAAACAGCCCTACTAAAAATGGGCTAAGTACCTGGAGCGGGCGAAGGGAATCGAACCCTCGTATGCAGCTTGGGAAGCTGCCGTTCTACCATTGAACTACGCCCGCGCTCGGCCTTTGTCCTAGCCGGTTTTCCACCTGCTGTCACTCGCTCGCCATCTCGCGAAACCTATTAAGAGCTGAGGTCCCATGCCAGTCGATCAATACCACGAGCCGCCCGAAGAACTCCCATGGCGCAAAGAACTCAAGAGAATTCTCTTCAGCAAGGGAGACATCGTCGAGGCAGGCGAAGAGGCCGAGGAAGCGGCAGATTGAGGCCTTCGGGCCTCATGCCGGGGCACGCGTGAAGCACGTGAGCCCGAAATCCATACCCCCCATTGCTCGTAATGGCCGGGCTTGTCCCGGTCATCAACGTCTTCTCACGGCCATCGGCATTAAGACGTCGGGCATGACGACGGAGAGGCTCCGAGACTAGAGCGCTTACACTTTAAAATGCTTGCTCAGCTTCAGGCTCTGCGCCTGATAATTCGAGCCGATGCCCTGACCGTAAAGCTTGTCCGGCGCCGCGAGCATTTTCTCGTAGACGAGGCGGCCCACGATCTGCCCGTGCTCGAGCACGAAGGGCACCTCGCGCGAGCGTACCTCGAGCACAGCGCGCGCACCTTTGCCGCCCGCGCCGGCATAGCCGAAGCCGGGATCGAAGAAGCCCGCATAGTGCACGCGGAATTCACCGACCAGCGGATCGAATGGCACCATCTCGGCGGCGTAGCCGGGCGGCACCTGCACAGCCTCCTTCGAGGCGAGAATATAAAATTCGTTCGGATCGAGGATCAGGCTCTTGTCGGCGCGCGCAGCGATCGGCTCCCAGAACTCGGCGACCGGATAGCCGCCGCGGCGCTCGACATCGATTAGGCCGGTGTGGCGCTTGGCGCGATAACCGACGATGCGCCCCTCACCGCCCGCGAGCGGCGGAAAGCCGCTGAGGTCAACGCTGACCGCGACGCCTTCGCTGACATCGGCATTGTCGGCATCGACAAGCCGTTCGCGCGCGTGCAGCGCCCGCAGCGCATCCGCATCGAGCAGCGCGTGGCCACGGCGGAAGCGGATCTGCGACAGGCGCGAGCCTTCGCGCACCAGCACCGGGAACGTGCGTGGCGAAATCTCGGCATAGAGCGGGCCGTGATAGCCGGGCTCGATGCGGTCGAAGCCGCGCGTCTCGTCGGCAATCACGCGGGTGAACACGTCCAGCCGCCCGGTCGAGCTTTTCGGATTGGCCGCAGCGGCGATCTCATCCGGCAGCGCGAGGCTTTCCAAAAGCGGCACGATGTAGACGCAACCCGTTTCGAGGACCGCGCCCTCGGCAAGCGAGAATTCGTGGAGCTTCAGTTCGTCGATACGCTGCGCCACTGTGGTCCGACCGGGCAGAAAGCTTGCTCGCACGCGATAGGCGACGTCGCCAAGCCGGAGGTCGAGGCTCGCCGGCTGGATCTGGTCGGGTGCGAACTCGGACGCAGGCAAGATCGCGCCCTCTCTCGTGAGAGCGGCGATCATGCGGTCGGGCAGGATGCCCTTGTCTTCTAGGGCGAAGGTCAGCGCCAATACGGCCTCCGGGCTGCGACGATCTAACCCGACCCCCGGCTTGACGGAAAGGTTGCCTCGCCGCTAGAACCCCCCTTATCCCGTGGTCATTTGAGCCGGCCGGCTTGCAGCCACGTAAAACAACTCGCTAAAAGGCCGGGGACGCGTGTGCCCGGCCGAGGAAATTTCCGGCCGGGTTTTTGTTGTCTGCGTGGCCGAGGCCGGTGCAGAAGAAAAGAGGAGGTCCGCGTGTCCGCATTCGACAAATACCGCCCGGAAACCCGTCTCGTTCACGCCGGAACCCTGCGCTCGCAGTTCGGCGAGATGTCGGAAGCACTCTTCCTCACGCAGGGCTACATCTATCCGAGCGCGGAGGAATGCGAGGCGCGATTCTCGGGCAAGATCCCGGGCTACGTTTATTCCCGCTATTCGAACCCGACGATGAGCATGTTCGAGCAGCGCATGGCCGCGCTCGAAGGAGCGGAAGCCGCGCGCTCGACCGCGACCGGCATGGCTGCGGTGAACACCGCACTGATGGGCCTCGTACGCCAGGGCGACCACGTCGTCGCGGCGAAGGCTTTGTTCGGTTCCTGCCGGTGGGTGATCGAGGATTGGCTCGCCCGCTTCGGCGTGACGCATACGCTGGTCAATGGCGCCGATCTCGAACAGTGGCGCAAGGCAGTCAACAACAACACCAAAGTGCTGTTCATGGAGACGCCGACCAATCCTACGCTTGAGGTCTACGACATCGCGGCGGTGGCCGAGATCGCGCATTCGGTTGGGGCGAAGCTCGTGGTCGACAACGTGTTCGCGACGCCGCTCTATCAAAGCCCGCTGCAACTCGGCGCGGACGTCGTCGTCTATTCGGCGACCAAGCATATCGACGGACAGGGGCGCGTTCTCGGCGGATGCATCCTCTCGACCGAGAAGATCATCACCGACCATTATCATCAATTGCTGCGGCAGACCGGCCCGTCGCTCGCGCCGTTCAATGCCTGGGTGCTGCTGAAAAGCCTGGAGACGCTGCCTGTCCGCGTCGAACGGCAGACGCAGAGCGCGGCGGTGATTGCCGACCGGCTCGCGGGCCACGACAAGCTCACGGGCCTCGTCTATCCGGGACGCAAGGATCATCCCCAGGCGGCTGTGGTCGCCAAGCAGATGCGCGCGGGTTCAAACCTGATCGCCTTGGAGATCAAGGGCGGTAAGGCGGGCGCGTTCCGATTTCAAAATGGGCTGAAATTGATCAGCATCACCAACAATCTGGGCGATGCGAAAAGCCTGATCACGCATCCGACGACGACCACGCATCAGCGCCTCACGCCCGAACAGCGTGCGGAGCTCGGCATCGGCGATGGGCTGTTGCGTCTGTCCGTCGGACTCGAGCACGTCGACGATCTACTGGAAGACCTGTTGGGCGCGCTGGAGAAGGTGTGAGGCGCTCGTCATTTCCGGGAAGGCAGCTACGCGGCAATCCGGGCAAATTCCGGATTGCTTCGCTTCGCTCGCAAATGGCGGCTTAAATCGACTCGGCGATGAAGCGGACCGCAAGCGCGGTCCGATCAATGCGTGACGAGCGGAACGCCGGTGTTGGCCGGGCTCACCTTTGCCGACAGCACCGGCCGCTTGGCGGCGTCAACGATCGCAAGGCTGAGGCCTTTGGCCATGCAGGCATAGCCCCAATCGTTCATGTGCAGCCCGTCAGACGCGGTGAACACGTTGAAGGCGAGACGGTCCGTCTCGCTCCAGCGCTTCATCATTTCGAAGCGCGGGAAGAGATCGACGTTCTGAGCTTTTGCGGAGGTCGCGATCAGCGCCACCATTCGCGGCGCCAGCGCCTTCTCGACGACCTTGGGCGCATATTGCGGATCGATCAGCACTATGTCGGCGCCGGTCGCGCGGATGCGCGTGAGACCTTGGCGAATGAGCGCGGCATGCTGATCCAACGAATGATCGCGGATGACCGAATTGGTGCCGAGTTGCCAGAGCACGAGATCGGGCTTCGCCGCGATCACCGCTTCATCGAAGCGTTTGAGCATGTCCGGCACTTCTTCTCCGCCGACCCCACGATTGAGTACTGTGATCGGCGAGCCTGGAAATTGCGCTTTCAATTCCGCTTCGAGCCGGCTCGGATAGCTGGCATCGCGCGAACTCGCGCCGGCGCCCCAGGTCGAGGAGGAACCGATCGCAACGATGGTGACGGCCTCGTGGCGGGTCAGCTTGGCGCCGATATGCATGAGTGGACTGGCGAGACGCACCACGTCGAGCGGCGCGTGACAGGGCGGCTTGTCCGCCGCCGACGCCATGACGGGCGCAGCGAGCAGACCGGCGAAAAGTGCAAAAGTCGAGATCAGTGTGGAACTTGTACGCAAGCAAGAATTCCCGGCCCCAGCATATTTAGTTCCCGCCGGATTAAAAAAGTTCCGGCCTTCAGCGGCCGCTTTGGGGCTGCGGCTCTCCGAGTTTGACCGAGTCCAGGACGAGATCGGCCAAAAGGCGTCCAATGCAATCGTGCACATGTTCCGCGGTGTCAAGTTTTTTCGTCTTCGCGTAAAAATCAAATATCCCCAAATCGGCCCAGGTCTTCATCACGCTGAACCGGTCGAACAGGGGCATTTCTTGTTGCGATGCAACACGGCGCATCAAATCGGCGTATGCGCCCAAGGCGATCATAGATTCCGTCCGCGGGCTGTATTGCGCATTGACCAGTATCAAATCCGCTCCGGCTGCGCGGGTGATCGAAGCGCCCTCCTCAAGCGCTTGGCTGAATTCATCGGGATCGACGCCCTGCATCGCGTCCACGGTTCCAATCTGCCAAATCACCAGTTGAGGCTTGAACTTGGAGAGCGCGGCAGGAAGTACGCGAACCATCTGGCCGGCGCTGCGGCGCGGTTCCACGTCGCTCGCCACGGTGACCACCGTATCCGGCATCGCTGCGGCGAGCGCCGCCTGCAGCCGCGCCGGGTAGGCCTTTCGCACCCCCTCGGGACCCGGAAGGGCCGAGGAGCCCGCCCCGACGACCAAGACGTTCAATCGCTTATTGGCCACGCTCTGCGCTGCATGCGGCAGTGCAAAGCTAGTGCCGACCTGCGCTTCCGCCGTCCGGCAAACGTCCTGGTTTTCCGCCCAAGCCGGCCCGCCCAGCGCCAATAACGCGAGCAGGGCAATCGCCCTCATGATGATCCCCCCGCGAAGCCCGGCTTGATTGACGGCGGCCGGGGTCCCCGCTCAACGGCCTTATACCACGACAAGACCATCGCCGTTGCAACCATGGCCGCAATGCCGATGACGCTGACCGCGACGTGCGTGATCAGCCGGTTGGAAATTTCGGTGAAGACGAAGTGTCCGGCAAAGGCCAGGAACACCCCCATGCAGAATATCGCCAGCGAGTGCTGACCACAGACGATTGCCGGCTGGAAGATCGGTCGTTTCAGCGCGGACCAGCCGCGCGGCACGAAATGCAGGGTGACGGTCGCGAGCGCGAAGAAATGCATAATCCGCAGCACGTCCAAATCGGTCTTGTCGATCGGATAGAGGACGTCGCTCAAGAAATGCGGCACCAGCGCGCCGAGCCGCGGAAAGTACCATGTCATCATGATGCAGAAGGCGAAGACGAGATAGCCGATGGAAAGGCCGCCCACCAAAGGCGAATTAAGCCAGGGCGAGAGCCTGGCGGCGCCGCCGAGCGCACACCATGCCCCGAACGTGAACAAAAGTTGCCAGGCGAACGGATTGAACATCCACTCGCCGTTCGGATAGGCGGCGAGGTTCCAGTCGAGGGCGTGCGCCAGCGCATACAGCACGGCGGATCCGACGAGCGCAAGATTCGGTGCGCGCAGCAGCAGCCACAGCATGGGCGGAAAGAACAGCAGCAAAACAATGTACAGCGGCAGCACGTCCATGTTGACGGGTTTGAACTTAAGCAAAAGCGCCTGCAGGATCGTCACGTCCGGATTTTTGAGGAAATCCAGGACGCCCATCTCTTCGGTGTAGAGCGGGTTATCGAACGAAGACGCGACATAGCTGATCTCAGCGAGATAGATCGCGAACAGGAACACGTGGGCGACATAGACCTGCCACGCCCGTTTCAGCACGCGCGCGGAAGCGACGATGAAGCCATTCTCGCGCATGGCGCGGCCATAAACGAAAGCTGCGGTATAGCCGGAGATAAAGACAAAGATCTCGGTCGCGTCTGAAAAGCCGTAGTTACGGATGGTGATCCAGCTCACCGCATTGGACGGGATGTGATCGAGGAAGATCAGCCACAGCGCGAGCCCGCGGAACAAATCGAGGCGCAGATCGCGATCAGACGCTGCCATCGTCGGCTTTTCTTCCATGCAACGATTCGGTCATAATCCCGGCGAGGCCTAATCTCAACAGCAGGGTCTCACGGCTTATGTTGGGCGGCAAATGTATCGCGCGGTTACCCGCAGCATCGAGGTCACGGTTACCCCGCGTTTCCTGTCGGAGCGGTCGTCTCCGAACAACGGCTATTTCTTCTGGGCCTATACGATCGACATCACCAATCTCGGCTCCGAGACTGTGCAGCTCAAGACGCGACATTGGCGGATCACCGACGCGAGCGGCCGTTTGCAGGAGGTGAAAGGACCCGGCGTTGTCGGTGAAGAGCCGGTGCTCAAGCCGGGGGATTCCTATGAATATACGAGTGGCGTGCCATTGCCGACGCCATCCGGTTTCATGCGCGGGAGCTACGGGATGATCACCGAAAAAGGCGAGCATTTCGACATTGAAATTCCCGCTTTCTCGCTCGACTGCTCGTACGGCGAGCGCACGATCAATTGATCGCCGTTATTGTGGCAGGCAGCTTCTGAATCTAACCAGCACCGGCCTCGGCACGATTGCCAGCACCGCGCCACGGGCTGCGAAAACCTGCAAGCTGTCAAGCGCGGGCTCGGGCAGCGCGACGCAGCCTCCAGTGCCGGTCGCCGTCGGCTTGCGTATGTGGATAAAGATGCAGGAGCCCCCGCCGGCGCGCGTCGGATAATCGACCAGCAGGCCGCGCGCATATTCCGGGACGTAGCCCATCGGTTCGGCGTGTGCGGCCGGCCCAATCACACCTCGCGCGGCGATCCTGTTGTAGGCCGGATTGCGCACGTCATTGACACAGACGGTATCGCGCGTGATTTGAAGATAACCCGGTCGCGTCGAGGGCGCGAAGCCAAAGCTGCGGCCTATGTTGAAGAAGCCGGCCGGTGCGCGCTTGTCGCCCTCGCGCTTCTCTGGCTCGCCGGGAAATGCAAATTGCCGGAAGGCGAACGATTATCCTGTGCCGTTCTTGCCGATCAGCGAGGTCACCAGGCCGCTGTCCGGCTGCCACGGCGCATTCGGCGCGGTTCTCGTAAACCGCTGCAGCCGCGCGGTGGTACTTGTCCAATCGTCAGGAACGACGAGCACCAGCTTGCGCGCGCCAGCAAGCGGTGCCGGACAGCTTTGCGCGAAGGCAGCGGTCGGTACGGCGATGACGGCGAGGAGAAAAAGAATCGAGCGCATGGGCAGAAGTTAACATTCCCGCCGTCATGCCCGGCTTTGTGCCGGATATCCACGTCTTTATGCGCCTCCGGCCTCGTTGAAGGTTCAGCCCTCGTTCGCCCCGACATCGCCCGGGGCGAATTCGTAATTGGCGCTGCAGAATTCGCAGGTGACCGAGATCCGGCCGTCCTCGACCATGTGATCGCGGTCGTCCTGCGAGAAGCTCTTTAACATCGCCTCGACGGCGTCGCGCGAGCAGGAGCATTCGGCGTGCACGCCGCCCGGCCCGAACACACGTACGCCGGGTTCATGGAACAGCCGGTACACCAGCCGCTCGCTCGACAGCGCCGGATCGATCAATTCGAGGTCCTCGACAGTGTTCACGAGAGCCTGGCCTTCGACCCACGCCTCGTCCTCCGGTACGACATGCGGCTTGGTGCCTTCAGGCGCATCGCCCGGATGCAGATCGGCGACGCGCGCCCGATCGGGCGACTTCGGCAGGAACTGCAGCATGATCCCGCCGGCACGCCAGCGATGGTTGGCTCCGCCGGCCGCTCTCTGCAACTCCTCGCCGACTGCGATGCGAACCCGTGTCGGAATCTGTTCTGAACGGAGGAAGTACTCGTGCGCCGCGTCCTCCAGTGTCCCGCCGGCGAGCGCAACGAGCCCTTGGTAGCGGTTCATGTCCGGGCCCTGATCGATGGTCATGGCCAAGTGACCTTCGCCAAGCAGCTCGCCGGAGGCGCTCTTGCGTACTGCAATCGCCTCAGCGACCCGCGTTTTGTCATAGCGCGCGCAGGCGCGAACTTTTCCGGGCGCTGTGAAATCTACGACCAGCATGCGCACGGGCCCCTTAGTCTGCGTCTGCAGAATGAAACGGCCTTCGATCTTCAGCGCGGAACCGAGCATCACGGTAAGCACGATCGCCTCGCCAAGCAGCTTCGCGACCGGCGCGGGATAGGCGTGCTGATCCAGAATGTCGTCGACAACCGGCCCGAGCCGCACCACGCGGCCGCGCAGATCGAGCGACGACACTTCGAATGGAAGGACAATATCGTCGATCGCGAGCGCCGACGGCGCGCGCGAGGGAATCTCGGTTCTTGGGGTCATGGCGGCTAATGTAGCGCGCGGACGCGATTTTTCGAGGGGCGCGCCGGGGGAACCGACTCACGCATCGGCGTGCATGCACCAGGCAAGCAGGCCCTTCTGCGCGTGCAGACGGTTTTCCGCCTCGTCGAACACGACGGACTGCGGGCCGTCCATCACCTCATCGGTGACTTCGTCGCCGCGATGCGCCGGCAGGCAGTGCATGAAAATGGCATCGGGCTTGGCGCGCGCCATCAGCGAGCTGTTGACCTGATAGGGCTTGAGAATGTTGTGACGGTGCTTTCCGTCCTTGTCACCCATCGACACCCAGGTATCGGTCACGACGCAGTCGGCATCCTTCACGGCGGCATCCGGATCGTCGCCGATTTCTATTGCCGCGCTGGACGACTTCACCCACTCGAGCAGCCATTTCTTTGGCCGAAGCTCCGTCGGCGTCGCGACGCGCAGCGTGAAATCGAACCGCTCGGCCGCATGCATCCAGGAGGCCAGCACGTTATTGGCGTCTCCTGTCCACGCGACGGTGCGGCCGCGGATCGAGCCCTTTTTCTCCTCGAAGGTCATCACGTCGGCCAGCACCTGGCACGGATGCGAGCGTCGCGTGAGTCCATTGATCACCGGCACGGTTGCGTAACGCGCCATTTCCGCGATCGCCTCGTGATCGAGGATGCGGATCATGATCGCGTCGACGAAGCGCGACAGCACGCGCGCCGTATCGGCGAGCGTCTCGCCGCGGCCGAGCTGCATCTCCTGCGCGGTGAGCATGATCGACTCCCCGCCGAGCTGGCGCATGCCCACGTCGAACGAGACGCGCGTCCGCGTCGACGGCTTGTCGAAGATCATCGCCAAAGTCTTGCCGGCGAGTGGCTTTTTCTGCTCGCGGCTCTTCAGCGCAGCCTTCATCGCTCGGCTGCGGTCGATCATGCCCTGCAGCTCGGGCCTCGGGATATCGATCAGATCGAGAAAATGCCGGACCGCAGTCACGACGCAGCCCTCGCACCGGCCTGCTTCTGCGCCAGCCGGATACAGGCCCGCTCGATGCGCGCGACCGATTCCGTAATCTCCTCCTCACCAATGATGAGCGGCGGCAGCAGGCGAACGACATTGTCGCCGGCGGTCGGGCACAGCATCTTCTCCACGCGCAATTCGTCGACCATCGCGGAAGCTGGCGGGATCATGCGGATGCCGATAAGCAGCCCTTCGCCGCGGACTTCGGCGATGACCGAGCTGAAGCGGTCCCTCAGTTCGGCGAGTTTCTGCTTCAGCCGAGCGGACTTCATCTGCACGTCATGCAAGAAGTCCTTGTTCGCGATCACGTCGAGCACCGCGTTCGCGACCGCCATCGCCAACGGATTGCCGCCGAAAGTGGAGCCGTGCGTGCCAGCCGTCATGCCCTTCGCAGCGTCGGCGGTCGAGAGAAACGCACCAACCGGAAAGCCGCCGCCGAGCGCCTTAGCGAGCGCCATGATGTCCGGCGTCACACCGGCATGCTCATGCGCGAACAGCTTGCCTGTCCGGCCGACGCCGCTCTGTACCTCGTCGAAGATCAGAAGCAGGCCGCGGTCGTCGCACAGCTTACGCAAAGCGCGCAGGAAATCGTGCGGGACGACGCGTACGCCCCCCTCGCCCATCACCGGCTCGATCATGATCGCGCCGGTCTCGGGACCGATCGCTTTTTTCACCGCATCGAGATCGGCATAGGGCACCTGATCGAAGCCTTCGACTGGCGGGCCAAAACCTTCGATGTATTTCTTGTTTCCCGTCGCGGCGAGCGCGCCGAGCGTGCGGCCATGGAAGGCGCCCTCGAAGGTGACGAACCGATAGCGCTCCGGCTTGCCGGATACGGCCTGGTACTTGCGGGCGAGCTTGATCGAGCCCTCGATCGCCTCTGTGCCCGAATTGCAGAAAAAGGCGACATCCGCGAACGAGTGCGCACAAAGACGTTCGGCCAGCCGCTCGGCCTGCGGGATACGGTAGAGATTGGAGACGTGCCAGAGCTTCTGCGCCTGCTCGTTGAGCGCGGCCACGAGCGCCGGATGCGCATGCCCGAGCGCGTTCACCGCAACGCCCGAAGTGAAATCGAGATAGCGTTCGCCCGACGACGTATAGAGCCAGGCGCCCTCACCACGCTCGAAAGCGAGGTCGATACGGGCATAGGTTGGCATTACGTGCGGGCTAACGGGCATGTTGTCTTCGCTTTCCAGCGCAGCATTGCGGAAAACCGGCACCTGCCTCGCAGTTGTCCCGAGGCTTCAACACCACGCCGGCTGCGTCGAAATGAAATGTGCCGCCTCGCCGGGCGGCACTTTTTTATTCTAGAAGCAAGGGCTTGCCCGGTCAATCGCAGCACGTTCCGCGAATCGGCCGACTCACTTCTGCCGCAAGTGCCAATTCTAAAGGAAAAATCTGTTGGTAGCGCGCTTGGCCCGAAGGCAAATGCTTGCGGGTGAGTCAAGCGCTAGTGTAGCGTTTCAGTCAGCCAGTACGACATATCGTGCTGCCGACTGACATTTAGAGCATCCCTGAGGCGGTAAGGCGTTCAGGCATCGGTCATCGATGCCCGGCGGACGGGGATGGATTCGCAGGGCAATGCTTCGAGACCCGGGGGAACACCATGGGCTGGACGGATGAGAGGGTCGCACTCTTAAAGAAGCTCTGGGCGGACGGGCTGTCCGCCAGCCAGATCGCCGCCGAACTCGGCGGGATCACCCGCAACGCGGTGATCGGAAAGGTGCACCGTCTCGGACTCTCCGGCCGCGCCAAGAGCCCATCGACCGCAGCACCACGGCCGCGCAAGCCGCGCTCGTCAGGGCACATGCTGCGGGTGTCGCGGCCGGCGATCCGCGGCAATACCGCGCTCGCCTATGAGTACGAACTCGAGCCCGAGCCCGAACTGCTGGAAATCCCGGTGGAGCAGCGCAAGACGCTGCTGCAGCTCAACGAGCACACCTGCCGCTGGCCGATCGGCGATCCGGGTAGCCCGGAATTCTACTTCTGCGGCGGCGACACCACGAACGAACTGCCGTACTGCGCCTATCACTGCCGCGTTGCATATCAGCCGGCGACGGACCGCCGACGCGACCGGCGGGCGATGAGGGGATAAGAGCGGCCACAACCAGGCACATCATCGCCCGCACAGGCGGGCGATCTAGCAATTACGAGCGCTCTGGAATACTGGGTCCCCGTCTTTGCGGGGTCGACGGCATCATTTAATTCGCGCGCCCGAATCGGTCGTCGAGCGAGTAGCCCGCGCCGCGAACGGTGCGGATGGGATCGACGAGGTTGCCGCGGTTGATCGCCTTGCGCAGGCGCCCGACGTGGACATCGACCGTGCGCTCGTCGATATAGATGTCCGAGCCCCAGACGCCGTCGAGCAGCTGTTCGCGCGAGAACACCCGGCCTGGACGCTCCATCAGAAATTCCAACAACCGGTACTCGGTCGGGCCGAGGTCGATCGGACGGCCGCTGCGCATGACGCGCTTCTTGTCGCGGTCGAGTTCAATGTCGCCAATCGACAACACCTGCGCCATCCGCTCCGGGTGCGCCCTCCGCAACAAGGCCCGCACCCGCGCCAGCAACTCCGGCACCGAGAATGGCTTGACGATGTAGTCGTCGGCGCCGGTCGCGAGCCCGCGCACCTTCTCGCTCTCCTCGCCCCGCGCCGTGAGCATGATGACCGGAAGCTGCCGCGTCTCCGGGCGGGCGCGCAGCCGGCGGCAGAGCTCGATGCCGGACAGGCCCGGCAGCATCCAGTCGAGCACCACCAGATCAGGCGCCTGCTCCTTCAGCCGCGTCTCCGCGTCGTCGCCACGCGCGACGCTGTCGACCTGGTAGCCTTCCGCTTCGAGGTTGTAGCGGAGCAGCATCGTCAGCGGATCCTCGTCCTCGACGATCAGAATGCGCGCGCTCATCTTGCTTACCCCTCGCCTGCGACCCGCATCGACGCAAAGCCCGTCGTGTCGCCTTTTGGCCTCTGATCGGTCAGCGGACGGCCCTCGATGACGTAGTGGACCGTCTCGGCGATGTTGGTCGCGTGGTCGCCCATGCGCTCGATGTTCTTGGCGCAGAATAACAAATGGATGCAGAAGCTGATGTTGCGCGGATCTTCCATCATGTAGGTGAGCAGCTCGCGGAAGACCGACGTGCAGACCGCGTCGATTTCCTCGTCCGCCCGCCACACCGCCATCGCCTCCTCGTTACTGCGCCGCGCGTAGGCATTGAGCACCAACTTGAGCTGCGCGAGCAGCAGGTCGGTCATGTGCTCGACGCCGCGGATGAGCTTCGGCGGCGGAAACTCGCCGCCCAGCGCCAGCACACGCTTGGCGATGTTCTTGGCGAGGTCGCCGATGCGCTCGAGATCGCCGGCGATTCGCAGCGTGCCGACGACTTCGCGCAGGTCGCTCGCGACCGGCTGTCGGCGCGCGATCGTCAGCACTGCCTTTTCTTCCAATTCGCGCTGGAGGGTGTCGATGCTCGCATCGGCGGCGGCCACGCGCTGCGCGAGCGTCGAATCACGACGGGCGAGCGCATCGACCGCGTCCGCGACCTGCTTCTCCGCCATGCCGCCCATCTCGGCGATCATGCGCGAGAGTTCCTGCAAATCGTGATCGAAGGCTTTTACTGTGTGTGGGTCGCTCATTGTCGTTTTCCTCTGTCCGCTTACCCGAAGCGTCCAGTGATGTAGTCTTGCGTGCGACGGTCGTTCGGGTTGGTGAACATCCTGCTCGTTTCGCCGAATTCGATCAATTCGCCCAGATACATGAAGGCGGTGAAGTCCGACACGCGCGCTGCCTGCTGCATGTTATGCGTCACGATGCCGATCGTGTAGTCGTCCGTCAGCTCGGATATCAGTTCTTCAATCTTCGCTGTCGAGATCGGATCGAGCGCCGAGCACGGCTCGTCGAACAGGATCACCTCTGGCCGGACCGCGACCGTGCGGGCGATGCAGAGCCGCTGCTGCTGGCCGCCCGAAAGCGACAGGCCGTTCGCGTTGAGTTTGTCCTTCACTTCGTTCCAGAGCGCCGAACGTTCGAGCGCGGATTTCACTCGGTCGTCGAGCTCCGATTTCGGAAGCTTCTCGTAGAGCCGGATACCGAACGCAATGTTCTCATAGATCGTCATAGGGAACGGCGTCGGCTTCTGGAACACCATTCCGACCTTCGAGCGCAGAAGGTTCAAATCCTGCGACGGCAAAAGGATGTCTTCCCCATCGAGCGTCACGTGCCCGGTCGCGCGCTGGTTCGGATAGAGGTCGTACATCCGGTTCAGGACCCGCAACAACGTCGACTTGCCGCAGCCGGATGGCCCGATGAACGCGGTGACGCAGCTTTTGTACAGCGAGATGTTGACGTTTTTCAGCGCGCGATTGTCGCCGTAATAGAAGTCGAGGCCGCGCACGGTGATCTTCTCGCTCAGATCCGCGGCTGTGAGTGGCGCGTTGTACGCGGCGGGGGTCGTAAATTCGACGGTGGTCATGCCGACTTCCTTCCAGTAAGGGCGCGAGCAGTGATGCTCAACGCGAGCACGGCAAAGGTGATGATCAACGCGCCAGTCCAGGCGAGCCGCTGCCAATCCTCGTAAGGACTGAGCGCGAACTGGAAGATCACGACCGGCAGGCTCGCGACGGGCGCGTTCAGATTGAGACTCCAGAACTGATTGTTCAGCGCGGTGAAGAGGAGCGGGGCGGTTTCGCCGGAAATACGCGCGACCGCGAGCAGTACGCCGGTCACCATGCCGGCGCGGGCCGCACGATAGGCGACCCGGCGGATCATCAGCGAGCGGGGCAAACCGATCGAGGCAGCCGCCTCGCGCAATGTATCGGGGACGAGGATCAGCATGTCTTCGGTCGTGCGCACCACGACTGGCACGACAATCACCGCCAGCGCCACCGCTCCAGCCCAGCCGGAGAAGTGGCCCATCTTTGCGACCATGATCTCGTAGATAAACAGGCCGATGACGATCGACGGTGCGCTGAGCAGGATATCGTTGATGAAGCGAACGACGATCGTGAGCTTATCGTAGCGGCCGTATTCGGCCATGTAGGTGCCGGCGAGTATGCCGAGCGGCGTGCCGATCGCCACGGCGATGGCCGTCATCAGCAGGCTGCCCATGATCGGGTTGAGTAGGCCGCCGTCGGAGCCCGGCGGCGGCGTCATCTGCGTGAACACCGCGAGCGACAGGCCACTGAAGCCCTTCCAGAGCAGCACCGCGAGAATAAGCACTAGCCACGCGAGACCGAATACCGTTGCGCCGACGGACAGGCCCATGGCGATGTTGTTGCGGCGGCGGCGGGTGTCGTAGAGGGCCATCGCTCAGCCGCCCACGCGCGCGTTCAGGCGCATCAGCATCAGCCGCGCGGCGGCGAGCACGATGAAGGTGATGAAGAACAGGATCAGGCCGAGCGCGATCAGTGACGAGGTATAAAGATCGCCGACGGCTTCGGTGAATTCGTTGGCGATGGTCGCCGAGATCGTCGTCCCCGGCGCTAGGATCGAGCCGGAGATGCGGTGCGCATTGCCGATGACGAAGGTGACCGCCATCGTCTCACCGAGCGCTCGCCCGAGGCCGAGCATGATGCCGCCGATCACGCCGATGCGCGTATAGGGGAGTACCACGTAACGCGACACCTCCCAGGTCGTCGCGCCCAGGCCGTAGGCCGCTTCCTTCAGCACCGGCGGGACGGCTTCGAACACGTCGCGCGAGATCGAGGTCACAAACGGCAGAACCATGATCGCGAGAATGAGCCCCGCGGTGAGGGTGCCGATGCCGTACGGCGGACCGGCAAACAGCGTGGAAAGCCAAGGCACACTATCAAATGTGTCGATCAACACCGGCTGAACGTACTGCTGCAGGAACGGCGCGAAGACGAACAGGCCCCAGATGCCGTATATGATACTCGGAATGCCGGCGAGCAGTTCGATCGCGATGCCGATCGGCCGCCTGAGCCACATCGGGCAGAGTTCGGTGAGAAACACCGCAATCAGCAAACCGACCGGAACCGCTATCAGCATCGCGATGATCGAAGTCACGACCGTGCCGTAGATCGCCGCTGCGGCGCCGAATTTCTCGGTCACCGGGTTCCAGGTGTCGTCGACCAGGAACGTAAAGCCGTAATTGCTCAACGCCAGCCAGGAACCGCGAATGAGCGAAAGAATGATGCCGCTGAGAATGACGAGGACTACGATCGCAGCCGCACGTGTCATCCAGCGGTATGTAATGTCGCTGACCTGAAGCTTGCGCAGAACCTTTGCGCGCTTGACCCGCGCCCCGCGAGCGACCATGCCCCCTTGCAACGCCACGTCAGCCACGGGGTTTCTCCGAGGATCATCCATCCGGGCTCCTCCGCACTCAGGGCCTTTGGCGGGAGCCATTCATATCGACTTGTCACGCGGATAGCAGCCCACCCCGGCGCTGGGTGGAAATAGGGGCGCCGTTTCGCGGCGCCCCTCGGTCACGTTTACTTGCTGGCATGCTGGCCGGGTGTATAGACCGGCTTGCCGTCTTGCTGGACATTCTTCAACCAATACTGCTCGACCTGCTCGACGACGTTCTTCGGCATCGGGACGTAGTCGAGGCTTTCGGCCGCCTGGCCGCCGCTCTTGTACGCCCAGTCGAAGAACTTGAGCGCTTCCGCGGTCGCCGCCGCATCCTGCGGATTCTTGTAGACCAGGATCCAGGTCGCCGCGGTCATCGGCCAGGACTGCTCGCCCGGTTGGTTGGCGAGGATGACGCCGAAGCCAGGCTCCGAATCCCATTTGGCATTTGCAGCCGCAGCCTGGAATGCCGCCGCGGTCGGCGCGACGACCTTGCCGTCCTTGTTGACCATCTTGGCGTAGGTCAGCTTGTTCTGCAGTGCGTAGGCGTACTCGACATAGCCGATCGAGCCTTTGGTGTTGCCGACATTGTTGGCGACGCCTTCGTTGCCTTTGGCGCCAATGCCGGCCGGCCACTGCACCGAGGTGTTGGTGCCGACCTTCGACTTCCAGTCGGCGCTCACGTCCGACAGATAGTAGGTGAAATTGAAGGTCGTGCCGGATCCGTCCGAACGGTGCACGAGCGCGATCGCCTGGCTCGGCAGCTTCACATTCGGGTTCAGCTTCTGAATCGCAGGATCATTCCACTTGGTGATATCGCCGAGGAAGATCTTGGCGAGCGTCGGTCCGTCGATGACCAGTTCGCCGGGCTTCACGCTTTCGAGGTTCACGACCGGCACGATGCCGCCCATGACCATCGGGAATTGGGCAAGACCCGACTCGTCGAGCTCCTTGCCGGGCAGCGGCGCGTCGGACGCGCCGAAAGTGACGGTCTTCGCCTTGATCTGCTTGATGCCTCCGCCAGAACCGATCGACTGGTAGTTCAACCCGCTGCCGGTTTCCTTTTTGTAGGCATCGGCCCACTTCGCATAGATCGGATAGGGGAAGGTCGCACCGGCACCCGAGATGTCGGCGGCATTGGCCTGAGCATAAGCAGAGACAGCGAGGAAGCCGGCGGCGGCTGCCAAGGTTGTCCAGTGTTTCACAGGTTCTCTCCGTTGATGGCGGCAAAATACGACCGCAGGCCCCCTGGCCTGTCGCTCTCAATTTGGCCGTCCGTTAAAACGACGCTGTCCGAAGTCGCTTCGAATGCGCTTGTTCTTGTCATTCCACCCGAAGCCACGCGCGGCTTAAGGACGGCGTGTCACCGTAGTATTACGGTTTTGCGACAGCTGGATGACAGCCTAAGCCCTTCCCGCAGCATCCATTTCGGGCGGCGTAGGTGTACCGGGGCTGTGCACGGGCAATTGCATTGTGAAGCTCGCGCCGGCGCCCAAGGTGCTCTCAATCGAGAGCCTGCCGGAATGGCGATTTAGCACGTGCTTGACCAGGGCGAGGCCCAGTCCCGTGCCGCCCTGCAAGCGACTGTCGGCAACGTCGACGCGATAAAAGCGCTCGGTCAGACGCGGCAGATGCTCGGGCGCGATGCCGGGGCCGAAGTCGCGCACATTGAGTCGCGCTTCCGGGACGCCGCCGCGCGTATGCCCGCACGCGAGCGTCACATCGACGCGCTTGCCGGTGGCACCGTATTTCAGCGCGTTCTCGACCAGGTTTTCCAGCGCGCGGATCAATTCGTCCCGCTCGCCGAGCACGATCAGCGGCTCCTGCGGCAGGCTCAGTTTGATGTCCACGCCGCGATCGCGCGCGAGCGGCATAATCCCGTCGACCACCTGCCGCACGATCTCCTGCAATTCGATCGGCGTGTTCGGCGCGAGATGCGCGTTCAACTCGATCCGGGAGAGCGAAAGCAAATCGTCGATCAGCCGCGCCATGCGCGTGGCCTGCTGCTGCATGATCACGAGAAATTTCTCGCGCGCCACGGCATCCGACTTCGCCGGCCCCTGCAGCGTCTCGATGAAGCCAAGCAGCGCGGCGAGCGGCGTGCGCAATTCGTGACTTGCATTGGCCACAAAATCCGCTCGCATCTGCTCGACGCGGCGCAGCGGCGTCAGATCGTTGAACGTCATCAGCAAGAGATCGCTCGCGCCTTCGAAATCGGCCGGCAGCCGGATCGGCGTCACGAACGCCTCGAACCAGCGGTCGAGCGGCACGCGTTCGAAGAATTCGACGCGCTGCGGCTCGCGCCGCTTGCCGGCGCGACGGATCGCATCGACAAGTTCAGGCATGCGCAACGCGATCAGCGCCGCTTCGCCGCGGCGGAGCGCCGGTGCGATCGTGCTAGCAGCGGCATTGAACGCGATCACGCGGCCGTCGCGGTCGAGCAGTACGGCCGGTGCATGCAGGCCGCTCAGCACGGCGTCGAACAGAGGCGCGAACGGATGCTGGCCGGCCGCGGTTTGTGTCGTCAGAGGCAACGCCGGTTTTGCAAGCTCGCCGCGCAACGCCTGCCAGGCGAGCCAAAATCGGGTAGTCCAAGCGGTCGCATCGTCGCCCATGTCAGCGCCGACTGGAATCATTCGATTCCAATTCGCTGCGCAGCGGTGCGGACACGGGCACCTTTTCCAGATGCGGCGGCTCGACTCCCACCCGGCGCAGGTTCAGCCAGATTTCCCGTACGCCGAGAACGCTCAGCGCAATGGCGAACGGCACAAGATAATACAACACGCGAAACAGCAGTAGCCCGGCAACCAGGTCTTCCTTGTCGAACTGCCACAAGGCAACCAGCATCGCGGCGTCGAATACGCCGAGCCCGCCCGGCGCGTGGCTCGCGAAGCCGAGCAGCGTTGCCGATACGAACACGACGAGCAGCGTGACGAAACCGATGTTGGGCTCGCTAGGTAGCAGCATGTACATCGCCATCGCGCAGCAGCCGAGGTCGAGGATGCCGATGCAGATCTGCAGCAGCGTCGACGGGCCGCTCGGCAGCCGGACCGTCCACTCGCCCCGCCCGATCTCGCGCGGTGCGCTCCACACCCACGCCAGATACGAAAACAGCACCGCGAGGATGGCCCCGGCGATGGTGCGGTTGAGCCAGCCCGGAAGCTGTGTGATCGGCTCCGCGGCGTGCGGCTCGATGAGCACGCTCAGCCCGAGCACGGCGGCATTGCCGAGCCAAAACGTCAGGCCCGCGACGAAGCAGATCTTCGCCACGTCGACCGCGGTCAGCCCGTACAGCGAATAGATGCGATAACGCACGGCCCCGCCGGTGAAGACCGTGGCGCCGATGTTATGTCCGACCGCGTAGCTGGTAAATCCGGACAGCGCCGCGATCCGGTATGGAATCTCCGGGTGCTCGATCGTGCGCAGCGCGAACCAATCGTAGAACGTGAGCGTGAAATAGCCGCCCGCCACGAACAGCGCGGCCAGCGCGATGCGGTGCCAATCGACCGCCTCCAGCGCCGCAATGACCTCCGTGGTATCGAGATCGCGCAGCATGTGCACAAGCACATACAGCGCCACCGCAATGATTGTGATGCTCAGCAGGAAGCCGATGCGATTCCAGCCGATCTTGGTCTGAAAAAAGCGCGCAACCGCGCGCACGTAGCCGAGCATCTATCCTCCCAGACCAGCCCGCAGGTTCGTCCCGCCGAGCCGCACGCCCCGATCCCGATAAGGCGCGATTCCCCCCTAGCAGAACTCGTGCGACCGCGCGAGTGCGTCGGAACCGCGGCGGCAACGGTCCGTTGGCCGACCACCCTCTTTGCCGCGGTGCGCGTGCTGTTCGGACCTCTGCTCTACACATCCTCCGGCTCGAGCCGCTGGGCCTTGAACTCGTCGCCGCGGCGGCGCGCGATGCCGGCACGATTGCAAGCTGATCGATCTGGAAGTCGAGAGTCATGCTGCCTACCGCCGATCGGAGCAGCGCAATTCCAAAACGCAGGCACGCGCGCTGTACGTCCACGCGCCGCGCGGCCGGCACGGCCGCGCCATCGACGACCGCACCGAAGAATTCGTCGAAGCAAGGCGCGTGGGCGCGGGCGCCTGACGTGACCACGATGACAACCTTTCGCGCGCCGGTCGGCTAGACCGCACGCCCTCCTAATGCCGCCCCGCTACCATCGCCGGTTCGGCTCACCAGCTTTCGGCTCGGTGCTCGGCATCATCTGGCTGTTGATCGTGGTCCGTTCTAGCGCCCTGCGAGATCACTTCGCCTCGCCCGGCTGACGACCGGGCTCGAAACCGCCGACCTCGTGATAGGTCACATGGGTGTCCGCCTCGAACGCCCGCACGGACGGGACTTGGCCGGGCAAACCGAGTTCGCTCCAGCGCGCGGCGACACTGTCGTACACCGGTTTGCGCAACGTCGTGCGTTTGGAGAACACCGGCAGGTGCCTGTGCTCCTTGCACGCGTTGATCAGCGCCTTGGAGCCATAGGGCCGATTCTCCGGCGGATTCTGCGTCGGATCGAGCCACGTGCTCCAGGTGTTGCGAAGGATGTCGATGTCGTCGATCGGATTGCAGCGGCTGGCCATCGCCCAGATCACCTGATCCATATCGGTCGGATCGATGTCTTCATCGACGGCGATGATCCATTTCGTGTAATAGGCGCCGCCGGGCACCTGCGCCGCGAGCGCGAGCACTTGCGCGGCATGTCCCGCGTGACGCTGCTCGAGACTGATCACCGTCATGCCGAACCCGCCGGCGGCCGCGGGGTGCGCGTAGACGCCCTGAATGCCGGGCACGCCCAGCTTGTCGAGATCGTCCCAGATCTTCGCCGAACGGATCACCGAAAAGAAACCGCTCTGCTCGCACGACGGGTAGTCGGCCATGAGCGCATTGGTCAGGATCGGCCGCGTGCGGTAATGCACGGCCGTGACATCGACCAAGGGACAGCCGGCTTCCGGCCGTCCGTAATAACCTGGAAATTCCCCGAACGGTCCTTCCGCTTTCACCGAGTTGGGCTGGATCGTGCCTTCGATCACAAGCTCCGCATTCGCGGGCAGCATGAGATCGGTCGTGGTGCCGCGAACCACCGGGATCGGTTCGCCCTTAATGCCGCCGGCATATTCATATTCGGAGACGTTCTTCGGAAAAGTCTGTGACCCGACCAGCATGAACAAGGGATCTATCCCCCAGGCCGCGGCGACATGGATCGGCTTGCCCTGCTGCCACGCGCGCGTGATGTGCAGCCGCGCGTCCTTGCCAGGCGAGAGATAGAGCCCGACCTGCGCCTTGCCCTGCACCATCATGCGATAGGTGCCAATGTTCAGATAACCGCTATCGGGATCGCGCGTGATCACCGCATCGCCTGTGCCGGCGTAGCGCCCGCCGTCGAGCGGCCAATGACGAGGGATCGGCAGAAGATCCAAGTCGATGTCTTTGCCGGTAAGCGTATGCTCGTAGACCGGCGCCTGGTCGAGCGGCACTTCCCGCGGCGGGATGCGCCGCTTGAGCTTGTCCTTGACGCGGCGGATCAGTTCGACGGTCGGCGTCTCCGCGGGCTCTTCCAGGGTGAGCGCCACGCGTTTGATGCTCGGACCCAGAATGTTCCACAACAGCCGCGCGCCGACCGGGCTTTTCTCGAACCCGCGCGGTTGCTCGAACAGCACCGCCGGGGACGGATGCTGCTTCGCGACGAGATAGGAGATCGCGCTCATTTCTTCGTCGCGGTCGACGGGTGCGCCCACCCGGATCAACTCACCAAGCGCATCGACCCGCGCCAACCAGTCGCGCAAGTCGGCGACGGGCGCATTCATTGCCGGTTTCGCCGCGGTCTTGCGCGAACGCGGCCGCGGTGCTTCTGCAAGCTTCTGCATCGATCGATCTCCGTCAGGATTTCGTTTCGTTTAGGACGAGGCCCCTTCACGCATGCTCGCCCGCTCCACCGCGGAGCTTGAGCGCATGTGCCCGTCCCAGCGCTTGGCGAACGGCGCCGCGATTCCAAATTGATCGAGCGCGCGCGCGACGATGTGATCGACGATGTCGCCGATCGTCGCCGGCTGATTGTAGAAGGCCGGCATCGGCGGAAGGATTGTCACGCCCATGCGCGCAAGCTTTAGCATGTTCTCGAGATGAATTTCCGACAGCGGCGTTTCGCGCGCGAGCAGCACGAGCCGCCGCCGCTCCTTCAGCACGACGTCCGCCGCGCGGTGCACGAGGTGCTCGCCATGACCCTGCGCGATGGCCCCCAATGTGCGCATCGAGCACGGCGCAATGACCATTCCCTCGGTTACGAACGAGCCGGAGGAGATTTCGGCCGCCATGTTCGTAATACTGTGAAACACGTCGGCGAGCGCGCAGACCTGCTTGAACGTGTACTGGGTCTCATGCTCGATCGTGCGCTGCGCCCAGCTGCTGATCACGAGATGCGACTCGACTTCGCACTGCTTGAGTGCTTCGAGCAGGCGCACGCCAAAAATCGCGCCGGTCGCTCCCGTCATGGCGACGATCAGGCGCCGCATGGCTTGCTCCTCTTTTGCTGTGCAGCGCACGCGTTCACGCGATCAGCTCCAAAATCTCGCGATGGCCGAAGCCTTGTGTGTTGTCGATCAGCACGATCCGCGAAGGCTCGAGCCGATAGACCGCTGCCTGGGCATAGGCATCGCGCACGCCGGCTGGCAGTTCAGTGCCTCGGGAGAGGAACGGATAACGGGCCTCGAGGCTCGCGAAGGCTGACTGCCGCTCGCCCACCTCTGTCAGCTGCCGCGCCGTGCCCTCGACCTGCACGCCTTTGACGGCTGGGAAGTCGGCATAATCCGGCGCGATGGTCGCGGCCACTAATGGGGACGTCTCAATCGCGCGTGAGTGCCGCGCGTCCGGCGCCGATA
>Ga0207826_1000086_pt1 | contig 23566 bp, 17 predicted proteins | sample LuqExpMetageno80_FD_187837 | JGI IMG/M metagenome (GOLD analysis project Ga0207826, IMG submission 187837) | Tropical forest soil microbial communities from Luquillo Experimental Forest, Puerto Rico - Sample 80 (SPAdes) | ecosystem: Environmental > Terrestrial > Soil > Tropical forest ... | reverse complement strand
ATTATCGAGGATCAGATCTACCTGCGACTCAACGCGGGTCAGGTCGCTCTCGACTTCTTCTACCGACTGTTCCCGCCGCTGGACGTTCGCAAGGCGCCGCCTCAAAATGTCGAGCGTCGCGGCTCTCGATTGACGAAGCGCCGGAGTGTCCTGGCCGTTCTTGAGATCGGATTGCAATGCGTCGATTTTCTTCGTCAGAGCCCCGGCGCTGTCCTCCGTTCCTGCGGTCAACAGGTGATAGCGTGCAATCAGGAGCTTCAGATAAACCCACTTGAGGTTTTCAAGCGCCTCACGATTCGTGTCGATCAGATACTCCTCGGCCTGGGCGTTGCGATAAACCTCAAGAACCTTGTCGCATTTTCGCTCCAGGTCGCCGAGTCGTCGCTTGTAGTCGGCGGGCAGCAACTGGACGAGCGAGCTGCGTTTGGCTTGTGAGTCTCCGGTCGAAATCTGGCGATCTTCCGCATCGACCACGTTCTGAAAGCGCTTGTTGAAAGCCAGTGCCGGGACGATTGCGGCTTCCGCGGCCAGTCCTAGAAACCAAAAACCTGGATGACCGAAGCCCAGGATGAAGAAACCAGCCGCCGCGAGGGCATTGATCGGCAGCCGGCCAAGCGCCGGGACCTCCACTCCGACTAGAAAGGCGGCTTTCAGGTAACGCCACACGATGGCTTTATTCTACCGTACCATCAATTTTTTTCCGTCTGTGGCCCCATCGTCTTTGCCGGACCCTCCGGCGCAGCCGAATTTGCAGAACTCGAGGGTTCCAGCGCGATACCTTCCTTGGCGGCAAAGTCCGCCAGCGCCTGGTCCGCTAGAGCGTTCTGCTCCGCTTCCTTGAGTTGAATCGTGGACATGTCCATCGAGTCACGAGCAACACGGGCCCGCCCCGCCGCTTTGCTTCGTTCCTCTTCGACCATCGTTTGCAGCCGGTCGAGTGTGTCGCCCGAGCCGCCGATGCTGCTGATCATGCCGGACGCCATCTCCGTGAGTTCCGCCATCGCCTGCTTCATTTTCATATCGCTGATGCTGGATTTCAGCGATTCGATTTTGGCGCGTGCGCTAGAGACCGCTACATCACGGGCCTTGAGCAGGTCCTTGTAGGTCGTTTCCGCCTGCTCCAACTGCTTGCGATTTTCATCCAGTTCGCGCTGTACAGTTTGCAGGCGAAGCGCATATTGTCCTGCGGCGCTTCGATTGCCCGCCCGCAGATTCACCGAAGTTTTAGCCCGCAAGTCGCGCTCTTCGTTTTCGAGCTTTTTGACCTGGCTCATCAGCCGTTCGCACAAGCCGGCATGCGATGCGAGGCCCTGATTGTATTGTGCGATCTGCTTGCGAAGGTTCTCCGTTTCCACCTCGAGCAAGGCCTCCGGGTTCTGTCGCTCGAGGCCGGAGACGAAAAGTCCGAAGAATCCCCGGATGAGATTGACAAGACGTTGAAACATCCCGTGCTTCTCCTTTCGCGCGCCCCGAGAAGGGCCGCCTACGCATCTAGCGGTTCGCCTGGCTGCGTTGCCAGCTTTGCAAGAGATTATTGACGACCTCGGCCCTCGGCGGATCGCAAATCTTAGCAAGATCCACTTTGATTCCGTAGTCGACATACTTTACGAACGGACTGTCTGGAAACTTTACCGGAACACTGGGATTCGCCGGGCGAAAACCGTGCGTCAACGACTCCTTCTGGATTGGCTCGCTCAGCAAAAAAGCAAGGAACGCCTCGGCGGCTTTGCGTTGGTCTTTCGAACTCCACGAAGCGTCGATGATGTAGTACGGATTGTCGTTCCATGCGTTGTATTCCGGATAGATAATGCGAAGTTGGCCCCAGCGCCCTTCCGCATTCTTCAGATAGTCGATCGCGACGCTCTCGTAAACCAACAAGGCATCATAAGACGAAGGCCCTTTAAGAACCATTTCTTTCATCATGTTACCGGTGCTGTTCGAAAGTCCGCTTACGGCGCGCTCCATTGCTTGCATCCAGCTCTGAAAGCCGACGTCCACGACATCCTTCAATTCCAGGCCCTTCGTTTTCTTCTGGTAAGAATAGGCAGCCAGCACAATCGTCATTAGGCCAGAGTTCGATTCATTCGGGTGAGTGTGCCCGAACTTGAATAGGCCCCAGTCCGGCTTCTGCGCGATGGTATCCCAACCACCCTTCTCCTGGAGTGCCTGGCTGATCGTCGAAAAGGAAACGGTCTTATACTTTTGCGCGAATGCCTGGTAGCGTTCGTCCCACATCACAAACACCATTGGCGAAAGCGCAATCGGTTCTTCCTTGAGAATGGGATTCTGGCTGTACTTCACCTGCCATTCTTGAACGAAAATGTCCTTATAGAGCGCACTTGCGGGCGACCACACTTGGATACGCTGGTCTCCGCCGAGAAGTGCGTGAGCTCCTTCAAGCGAACCCATGGGAATCAGATTGACCTTGATGCGCTTGCCGTCGCGTGTTTTGGCGAATTCCTGAACTGCCCATTCCAGCCACCGTTGTTTCTCGGTGCCGTAAGCGATCCCGAGTTCCACTTGCTCGCCGCCACCGGTGATGGAATCAAACACCCCTCCCGAGGAACTGCTCCCCCTCCCTTTCGTATTTGCGCGGTTATCCCTAGTAAAGAAATAGTAGGCGCCCGCCCCGCAAAGGAGCACGAAAAGAAAAATGAATATCTTTCCGAGTGCCGTTAATCGCGGACCGTCAGACATTCGCTTGTCAGACCTCTCTCGCTTTGCTTGCGCTATTTCAGCCGTCAAAAGAACGTCGAGATATCGCGAAACACTTCGACAATGTTCTGCGGCGAACCCTCATAGAATTTCGCCTGCGTCGCATCCGCAATCCTCTGCAGGATGTCCTTCCTGGCATCCTTACCATAGGCAATGGTGAACACGTGAATCGCCCGCGTCTCTCCGTTATATCTGATACGTTCCATGAGCTCGTTCAATTTCATTCGGCTTTGCGTGTCCTCGCCGTCCGTAAGCACTACAACTGACTGGATTTTGGCATCGGGGTCGGCCGCGGCGGCCAGGTGCTGATAGGCTGCGTCAATCGAATCGTAAAGGGCTGTGCCGCCACCCGGGAACAACGAATCAACCTGTTGCAGCAGTTGCTCCCGGCCTTGCTTCACAGAAACATCCTCGCCCGACCAATGAAATTCTGAGCTGAAAGGCAAAAACGAGAACGTATCGTTTTCGCCCAGCATCTGAACCAGTTGCTTTGCGCCTACCTTGGCGTTCTGCAGCTTGTTTTCTTCGCTCATGCTTCCCGAGGTGTCCAACACAAGGACAACGTTGGAGTGCTTCTTCTGAGTCTTCCACAACTCCAGCAGCGCGTTAATGACATCGACGGGCGGAACCTCCAGCGTTGTCTTCGGTTCCCTCGGATCGATTCCGTGTTCCGTATCCAGCGGAGCGGAAAGCGCCACGTCGACAGCGGCAGGCCGGAATCCGTACTGGATCGCCTTCTCCTGCTGCGGCCTCGCCAGCAGATATTGAATGTAAATCTTTGCGGCTTCTCGGTGCTCCGGGCTGACCCATTCGCGAAGGACGACGCCAATCGGATGATCGCTCCAGAACGTGCCTTCCTTGGGGTAAATTGCGACGACCGGGAACGGCAAGTTCGCCTGCGAATACGACTCAACGACCATGCTTTCGTACAGAACCGCGGCAGAAAGGTACTCCGGCCCGTTCGAAAACATTTTGCGGCCAAAGAAGCCGGTAGAACTCCCGTAATGTACGACGCTCTGTTCGACGCCGGCCAGAAATTGCTTCGTTTGTGGCTTTGCGAGATCCGCGAGCGTCAAACTGGCGGTCTTTCCCGAGGCTGCGTAGGCCTCGGCGAAAAGCGCAATCAATCCGCTATTGCTGAATTCCGGATGAGTATGGCCAAACTTGAATCTGCCCCACTGCGGAAACCCGTAAGCTTGCCAACCTTTTTCGTTGCGCGACAACGCCAGGATGTCGGCCCAGCCGATTGGCTTCTTACCCCAACCAATGGCCTCAGCCATTGGTCTCCACATCGCGATTACCACAGGCGACAAAACCAGGTTGTCCGCAGCGCCGATCAGGTCTTTTCCCGTCTTGGCGCGAGACTCCGCGTTGCCTAGTTTAATAAACGCCGCCGAGGCGGGACTGGCTATATGCGCTTGCAAGCGACCCGAAAGAATATTGTCAATGCTCTCTCCTGAACCCATCGGGAGCGCCCTGACGAATATGGGCTTGCCACTCTGCGTCTTGAAACTCGACTGATTGAATGTCTTCGTGACGTCGCTGATCCATTTTTCTTTCTCAGACCCGTAGGGGAAAACGAGCTCGAGTGCCCCGCGCGGCACAGCAGCCGGCGCTTGGCGATTTTCAGTCGGCTTCTTGCAGGCGCCGAAAACAAGGCCCATGCCGACAAGCGCCAATAGCGCTGCCCACCCGCCCGTACGGCCACACGAACGCCGCCGGAACGACGGCACCTCTGAGCGGAGGGAAGCATGCCGTAAGGATAGGAAAATAGGGCCTCTCGACTGAGCGAAATTCCAGTTTCCAGTGTTTTCATTTTACCCTTTTGCTCCAAAATGCAAAGGACCATGCTCAGCGAAAGTCATCCCATTGTTAAAACCGTGTAAACGCCGCAACGGCGTGGGCTGCAGCGCCGAATTCCATGGAGCCGGCCTCCACCTGCGTCAAATGCTTCTGCTTTACCTCGTGCAGCACCTTCAATCGCTCCCGTTCTCGCTGGCTCAAGGCGATACGCTCCGTCTCCATGGACCCCCCAGCCATCCATGAAACCGGACATTTCTACTTTGCTCAAACCGGACATTCTCACTTTGCAGCTACACCGCTTTAGCCGCTTTAGCCGCAGTTGACTTGCACATGACCGTGTGGCAAGCTGCCGCCCATCTTCTTCGTGCCTGTGGGCGGAGACAAATTTAGTTTGCGGACGTAGTACCCTCGATTTCCCTCACATTCCCTCACGGCTGTGAGGCCGTTCAGCACGAACCTTTGCGCGCCCCTGAGGCGGACTTTAAGCCAGGAGACTCCCGTGCGCGATATTACCTTCTCCGGGCCTGACTGGGAAAGCATTGACCCACCGCTCTTAAAGGACCACGTTGTGGGCTAGAAATTCGCTGTTTTTCATCGAAGTCGTTACGGGGAGGACTCATGGACAAGGTTCTTGGTGTTGCAATCGGCATTGCCACCGTCTGTCTGATTTTTAGTATCTTTGCCTCTCACCTCCAGGAAGTCTGGGCCTCGTTCAGCGCCCGTCGAGCTTCCTCTCTGGAAATCGCCTTGAGAAATATGCTCGGCGACGAGCAACTGACGAACGCTTTTTTCTCTCACCCTCTAATCCAGAGTATTTCCTTTGCTCCAACCAGAACTTCGCTTAGGGGGGCCAGTGCGCCGGTCGTCCCGCGCCCCAGCTACATTCCTTCCGATCAATTCAACAAGGTGCTGCAATCCATTCTCCTGACCGCGAATAACCTTAAGACCACCGATTTGCCAGGCCTCATTGCGGCTCTGCCGGATTCGGCGCTCGAGAACCGCCTTAAAGCGTTGACCCTGGGTCTCGAGCATGATGTTTCGGCTTGCAATAACGCCGTCGAGAAGTGGTACGACGACACCATGGATCGCATCAACGGTCTCTACAAACGCCACACTCAAGTCAGCCTGCTCTTCCTGGGGCTCGGCCTCGCGGTCTTGTGTAACGTCAACCTTCTGCGTGTTGGTCGTGCACTCTGGACATCGGCCCCCACTCGCGCTCAGCTGGTTTCCTTGGCGGAGGAGTATAGATGCCCCGATCGTGCGAACTGCGCTGATCTCAATTATTGGAAGGCTCGCCAGGATCTTGAAACAAACCTTGCTTCGCTGCCGATCGGCTACCAGGGATTTCAAGTGACCAGCTATCTGGCGGATGTGCGGAACCAGTTCCCGTGGCCCATCCTCGGCACTTGGGCAGTCAATCTCCTTGGTTGGATTCTCACGGCATTTGCCGTCTCTCTAGGCGCTCCGTTTTGGTTCGATTTGGTCAACAAACTGGTAAATGTGCGCATGGTCGGGCAAAAGCCCACCACGGCGGACAGCCGCAACACCTCGTCTTGATGCATCGTCGGAGCGATCGATACATCTAGGCGTTCGGGATGGGCCGCCGCCTGTACGCGCCCGTCATTTCTTTTCGCACTCTTCAATTTTCCTGAACTTTCCTTCGGGAACAGCTTTCGGCGGTTCAATGCGCTCTCGTGCTTCCTTTACGAAGCCGGAAAAGCGGAGCGCCAGTTCCCGGATGCGCTTGGATTGCCGGCGTTCAATCGCCTCTGCCGGAATCAGTTCGCCGCCAACTCCGATCGCTGAGGCTCCTGCCAAAATATAATTTCCGGCTGTTTGTTGATTCACGCCCCCTGCGGCGATTAGCGGAATCTGCGGCAGCGCCGTCTTCAACGCCTTGATATACCTTTCTCCTCCGACATCCACGCACGGAAAGACTTTCACAAAATCCGATCCAGCCTCCCAGGCCTCAATCACCTCTGTCGGTGTCAGCGCGCCCGGCAAAACCGCAATGTCCCTCTTGGCGGCAAACTCGACGACCTTCAAATTTAGGCCGGGACTGGTAAGAAAGCCCGCTCCCGCATCAATGCATTTTCCGGCCATCTCCGTATTCAGGACTGTACCGGCCCCAACCAGCATCTTGGGGTGGTATTGAGCAAGATGCGAAATCAGGTCAACCGCACCCGTCACCGTCAGCGTGATCTCCACGATCGGTATTCCCCCGCTCGCAACGGCCTCTGCGGCGAAGTGCGCTTCTTCGGCGGAGGTCAGTCTGACAGCGGGAACGATCCCTATTTCCCGAATCAGGGCACACGTTTCACTTCTTTTTTTCATTGTCAACTTCCCTCCGCACGATCACAGGACCCCCTGGGGCTCCGGCTCTGGCAGCTTGTCACCCGAACTGGCGAACCAGGTATACAGCGCAGGCAAAAGAAAAATGCTCATCACCAGGTCGGAGATCAATCCACCTACAATTACGATCGCGAATGGTCGTTGCGAGTCGGAGCCGATTCCGTGCGAGAGCGCAGCGGGCAGCAACCCCAGCGTTGCGACCAGCATTGTCATCATGATTGGACGCAGCCGAAGTACGGCGCCCTCAGCGGCCGACTCTTCAATCGAATAGCCCTTGGCGCGAAGCTGGTTGATGTACTCCAGCATGATCACGCCGGTTTGCACGGAAACTCCGAACAAGGCAAGGAAACCAACGCCCGAAGACACACTGAAATTTGTGTGTGTCACCAGCAGAGCCACTAACCCCCCGAGTCGTGCCATCGCCACGTTTGTAAGAATCAGAAACGCCCACTTCATCGATCGAAACATCGTGTACAGAATCACGAAAATCACCAAAATCGTCGCCGGCAGCACCACCAACAAGCGCCGCTCGGAACGCTTTTGGCTTTCGTATTCTCCCGCCCAGTCAATCGTATATCCCGACGGCAATTTCACCCCGGCGCTAACCTTCTTGATGGCTTCTTCCACTGTACCGCCCAGATCCCGCCCACGCACGCTGTACTTGATTGCGATGTAGCGGGAGTTCGCTTCACGATAGATTTCCGAGGCGCCGTCCACGACGCTGACCTTCGTAAGTTGTGCGAGAGAGACGCGCTCCCCCGTGGGAGCCAGCAAACGAATCATCTCGATGGCTTCCTGCGTGTCGCGGTACTCGGGCAAATACCGCAGAACAAGATCGTATCTCTGCTCGCCGATCAGCACTTGAGTCAAGGCATTGCCTCCGACCGCTGTCTGGACGGCATCCTGGACGTCGGATACGTTGATTCCGTACCGCGCCGCCTTGTCGCGATCTACTTCCAAGTTCATGTTCGGCTGGCCCAAAACGCGAAACAACCCCAGGTCTTCTACGCCGCGGATTCCCCGCATGATGTTCACGACCTCGTCGCCCTTTTGCTCCAGGGTCTTGAGATCATCCCCGTAGATTTTCACCGCCAGCGCGCCTTTGACGCCGCTGACCGCTTCTTCCAGGTTGTCTGAAATCGGCTGCGAGAAATTCCAGATCACTCCCGGAATCTTCTCGAGTTCGCGGTTCATAGCCTCGATCAGCAGCTCTTTATTCTGGTGGAAGACCGGACGCCATTTCTCTTTGGGAAGCAGGTCCACGAAGTACTCGGTGTTGAAAAATCCGGTCGTATCCGTGCCGTCGTCCGGCCGGCCCACCTGGGCCACCACTCGCGGCACCTCGGGGAATGAGCAAAGGACTTCTCTCGCTCGGTTCGTTACGCGCACGCCTTCCGTCGGCCCTGTGCTGGGGGCCAATGTTCCGCGAACCCAGATCGCACCCTCATCGAGATGCGGCAGGAATTCCGAGCCGATCACCCCGCCGAATGCCAGGTAGACGGTAAAGGCGAACGAAACCAGCGCCGCGCCGATCGTCACCTGGCGATAACGGATCGCCGAGTTCACCGCTTTTCTGTACTGGACGGTGAGGTACGCCATTACCGGGTTGTGCCACTCCTTAACCCCAGCGCGGAAGAGCAGACTCGCCAAGGCGGGAGCGATCAACATCGAAAAGATCAGAGCGCCGAGCAGGGCAAACGCCACGGTCCACGCCATCGGCTTAAAGAGTTTCCCTTCGATCCGTTGTAGGGTGAATATCGGAAGGTACGCCGTAATAATGATGCCGATGGCATAGAAAACCGGTCGTTGCACTTCGTGCGCGGCTTCGCGGATTTTATCCAACGGTGTCTCAAGGTTCTTTGTCGGCTGGTTCAGGTGGCGGACGATGTTTTCAACCATCACCACCGCGCCATCGACCACCATGCCGAAATCCAGGGCGCCCAGCGACAGCAGGTTGGCCGAAATGTGCCGGAGATTTAGGCAGATCGCCGCAAACAACAACGAAAACGGAATCGTGAGCGCCACAATAACGGCTGCCCGCACGTTGCCGAGAAATATGAAAAGGATGACGACCACGAGAATCATCCCTTCGGTAAGGTTGTGCATCACCGTATGCGTCGTGTAATGGACTAGGTCGTCGCGGTCGAGGTAGGGTACGATCTTCACTCCCGGCGGCAGGATCTGTTCGTTCAACCGCTGCACCATCGCGTGGATGCCCTCGAGCGTTGTCGCTGTATCCGCGCCTTTGAGCATGAACACGATGCCCTCGACGACGTCGTCGTCGTCCACAACGACCCCATCCGAGCGATGAATGGCCTTCCCGATCTGACCCAAGCGGATCTTTGGCCCCTGCCTGACGACCGCGATGTCTTTTACCCGCAGCGCAGTGCCGCTCTGCGTCTTGAGGACCGTCTTTTCGATATCCTGCACGCCCCGCACCAGTCCGACCTCACGAACATTTATTTGCTGCGCTCCGGCTTCGATAAAACTCCCGCCCCCGTTCGCGTTTGCATTCGTCAATTGCTGTTCGACTTGTGCAAGGCTCAGCCCATACGACACCAGCTTGTCGGGATCGACGCGAATCTGGTATTCACGCGTTATGCCGCCGAATGAAGAATCGTCGACGACGTCCGGCACCGACTTCATGTACTTCGCAACCACCCAGTCCTGTAGGGACTTGAGCTCCATCACGTCGTAGTTGGGATTGTCGCTCTTCAGCGTGTACCAATAGATCGAGCCAATGGGACTGAAATCGGGCCCAATTTGTGCCAATACGTTGGGCGGCAAAGTCACCTGCCCGAGTCTCTCGGCCGCCTTTTGGCGGTCCCAATTGTTGTCCGAATCATCCTCGAAAATCAGGTTGACCACGGACAGCCCGGCGAGCGAAGCCGACCGCACATGCTGCACATGGGGCAGGCCGTTCATCTGGATTTCGATCGGCACGGTCACTTGCTGCTCGACTTCTTCGGCCGCCCGGCCCGGCCATTGGGTAATCACTTGAACCCAAACGTTGGCCACATCGGGATAGGCCTCCACCGGCAGCGCTTTGAACGCAATAACGCCCCACACGAAAAGCAGAACGGCCAAGCTGAGGACAATAAAGCGGCTGTTCAGCGCAAAGTCGACCAGTCTTCCGATCATTACTGTTGCACCGTGTTCCAAAATTCGAGCGCATTCCCCACAACCTGCTGCCCAACGTCAATTCCTGACAGGACTTCCTGCATATTCCCGGGAAGCATTTGGCCGCCCTTCACCTCGACTCGACGCAAACTGTGGTTGCCGGCCGGCACATATACCCAGTCATGGTCCTGGAGGTGCAGGATGGCGGTCGCGGGCACCGCCGCGTGCGACTCTTTTTTCTTTCCGTGGAAGATAGCCACGACGAACATGCCGGGCCGCATCATGCCCGGATTGCGCACCTCGATGCGCACCTTTGCCGTACGTATGGTGGGGTCGAGTATCGGTCCAATGTTGCTAATGATTCCTGTAAACACCCTGTCGCGATAAGCATTAAAGCGAATGTCCGCCTTTTCCCCGAGGTTGACGTTCGAAAGGTCGTTTTCATATACGTCGCAAATGATCCAGACGTAGGTTAGGTCCGCAATCGTGAACGGATTTGGCGTTCCGAGACCCGCCACTCCCGCCGCATTGGTCACTTGCTGGTCGGTGATCACCCCGGAGATGGGAGCGCGAATCTCAACAAAGCCCGACGGTTGATCCAGGTGCGGATTGCCAAGCACGCGGAGCTTTTCCGCGCTTGTCTTTACGTCGACCTTGGCCTTGGCATCTGTATCCTGCGCGATCTGAAGATCATTTAAGGAAATCGCGCCCTTTTCGTATAGGAGTTGCGCTCGTTCCAGTTGCGTCCGCGTAAGTTGTTCGTCGGCAACAGCCTTTTGGTAATCGGAAAAAGCTGCCGCGATGTCGGCGCTTTGCACGCGGAGCAAAAGCTGCCCTTTTTGCACGACGTCGCCAAGGCGTGCTTTGATCTCGACCACTCGCCCGGTGGCGATCGAAATTACTGGTACGCTCCGGCTGATATCTGGGTTCACCGTACCCGTAGCTCGCAACTCGGGCGCGCTAAGGTGCTCGACGGCTTTTATCAGAGGAAAGCGTTCCGGGTGCTCCACCTCAAAAACGTTACGATCTTCCGCTCGTTCCACCTTTAGCGGTGGTGGGGCCCCCGCCTTCTGGTCGAGCTTATCGCCACCGCAACCCACCGAGAACGAGCCCAGCATCAACAAAACAGCCAACGTTTCACACCATGTGCGCTTCATCGGATGACCTCAAATCCCACAGACTCCTCCGGAAGGCCGCACCTATTTCCTATTTGTCGCAAGGCGTTACAGGGTTCCGGTCACAAAAGACATCAAGTATTCGGTGGCGACATTACAGAAGTGTTACAAGTCCACCCTTCGCTTGCGTTTCTCCCTTTTCCCGGGCGGCGCGCGGAATCCGTCGGCCAGACACTCGGAAACTCGCTCGGCGCAGCGGTTCGATTCCATTCGTCGGGCCTCCGCCTCTGGCCTTTCTGCCTGCTCGAAAGCCTATTGGTTGTGGCGACCGCGTTTGATACCATACCCCTATAGGGTACTCAAATTGCAATGTCGCACACCTCGCGAGAAAAGTTGGATCTGGTCAACCGGACAAAAAAGATCATCGGGCAGCTCGAAAGCGTTCTTCGCGGCCTGAACGAAGATGAGCATTGTGCGGACGTACTGCAACGCCTCGCCGCCGCGCGCGGCGCCATCAACTCCCTCATGGCGGAACTCATGGAGGATCACATCCGCAACCACATGCCCAGGAATTCGAAATCTTCCGAAGAAGCTGCCGATGACGTAATTGAAATTGTGAAAAGTTACCTCAAGTAGCGCAAACCGACTTTACGGTTTGCAACTGAGCGGGCCTAGACTCACCGGCTTCCCGGAGCGCTTCCCCCCGGGCCACGCGCTCTTCTCATTCTGGCGGAGGTGGCAGATGCATCGGCCGTTCCACGCTGTACCCGCTGTACTTGCAGTAATTTCACTCTTAATCCCGGCGGAAGGACAGCCGCACCGCGATGGCAAACCTGACGCCCCTCAAGGCGATTTGACCCACGACGATTACACGCGCCCGACGCAAGCGGCTCTGCCCCGCTTGCACGAAATCCATGTTCCCGCGCTGCTCCTCACGGGCGATGCTGACATTCCCGATGTTCACGCACATGCGGGTGTAATCGAGGCGGGAATCCCTAACTCGCGGCGTGTGGTTGTAACCGATGCCGGCCATTTGATGTATCTCGAGAAGCCCGACGAATTCACTAGCCTTGTCGTTGGTTTCATCGAGTTGAATCGCCGTTGAGGACACCGCAAGCTCCTTCCTCGGGTACCAACTGCTTCAGTGAAGCCACGCGCGTCTTTTCGGTGTAGAATACGTCCCTGAGGGGCCGATTCGACGGAGGGTCGAATGCCACGGTCCAGACTTGAAACCCTGCGACTCTCTTCCTGGGTTCTCCGGCGTGGCGGTTCGTGTGTGCTTGTTCTTTCCGTTGCCATGGTCGCCGGCTGTGGCAATTCCTGTTTTGTCGGTTTCTCCAATAATGGCAACGGCGGCCTGATCATAAAAGCTGGGAACCCTCCGCCCGCCTGTTCGCTACCGCAGACCAACGGAATGATGAGCGTCCGAGTGGTTAAGCCGTTGGCGTTCGAGTTCGGCGTCGCCGCTGGCCCGCAACACGCCTTTGTGACTTTGCAAGGCGTTCAACTTCATTCAAGCGACATCGCCGACCTGGCGTCGCCCGATTGGATTGAAATTGCTCCTCGGCTCAAGGCGGAGCCACTGCAAATTGATCTTATCGGCGGTTCGGTCTCTGAACTGCTGGTTGATAGCGCGGCCATCCCGGCGGGCACCTATCGCCAGATACGTTTGCGTTTTCTTCCGGATTCCTCGGAATCCAGCGCGAAGCTCCTATCCCAAAATGCGTGCGGCGAGGCGCACCGCAATTGCATTGTCATGGCCGACGGGCGAACCGATACATTGGCCTGGTCGGCGGAAATCCCCGACATCCTCATTACCGGGGATGCCATTCAAAGCGGCTCACTTGTCCTCCTTCCGGAAGCCAAAATGGACGTGCTCCTCACTTTCGAGCTGTCTCGAATGCTCTATTCCTCCGCTGCTGAACCATTGAAACTGCGAACCTTCCTGGCGGGACACGCTGCGGCCCGCTGATCGCTCGCGGAGAACGGCTCGGGCGCAAGCGCATCCCCAGATCCATCGAATTTTTTGATTTATTCAAGGAAAACTTCAACGAATTGCCGGCCCAAAGGCGATGTTACGCTACCGGGGTAGCGCGAGGTTTACCCATGACGAGCCATTTCACACTGCCAGGGAAAATCTATTTTGTCGCGATCGGGCCGGGTCCCACGAAACGCTTGACCCTTCGAACGTTGGAACCCCTCCGGAGGGCAGACTTGGTCGTCCACGACGACCAGGTACCTGCCGACGTGCTGGAGCTTATCCCTCCGCACGTAGCGGTTCGGCGATTGGCCAAAGAACTCGAACCGGCTGACCGCGCCTGCGAGGAGATTCAGCGGCGAATGGTCGAAGCGGCCCAAAACGGCCAGTGCGTTGTCCGTCTGATCTTTGGCGCTATTCCGAGTGACCCCGAAACACAGCGCGAAATTACGACATTGCATGAGGCGGGAATTGCAGCGGAACTTCTCCCGGCAATTGCCTCCGCAACGGCCGAAGCTGGTTCGTCAAGGAATTCTCTTCCTCTTAACGAAGAGCAGCCGCGAGCCTCTGCGAACACCCTAGCAAGCTGATTCGTTCGCCGCTCCGTTTGGTATCAGCCCGGCTGACCGCTCCGCCGCTTCTTTGACCAGGAAGCCCATCTTCGGATGCGACGGCTCCAGATCCACGCGAATGCCAAAGTGCCTTAATGTCTCCGAAGTAGAGGGTCCGATCGACCCGACCAACACGTCCCGGAATGCGGCTCGCAATTCCTGATGCCTGCCCATCTCCTCCGCAATCTGGAAGAGGTGTGTCACCTGAATCCCAGTGGTAAAAAGAGCGACGGGCACCCGCCCGTTCGTCACCGCGCTCACCGCCTCGCGCAGCGGGGACGTATCTTCCGGCAGCGCCCATTGATACACGGCAACTGCCTGTACCACGGCGCCGCGTTCCTTCAGGGCATCCAGGAAATCGGGATTCGGCGCGCCATACTCCTGGACGGCAAGGCGTTGCGCGTGCAGGCCGCCCGGAATTTCGTCCAAAGCTCGCAACAATTCCCGCCACGTGCACGGTTCCGGAGCCGTCAGGGTTACCGGGACATTCCATTCGCGCATCACGGCTTGCGGTTTCGGCCCCCTCGTCGCCACCTTCACGTGCCGCAAGGCCTCAATAAACCGCTCGGGTGGCTGCTTTTCTGAAATCACCTTGTAGAGCGCCCGCGCGCCGACTCCGGTCAGAAACACGACGATATCGATGCTCCCTGCCATCAACTCCTCTGCAAAACACAGTGCCGCTTCATTTTCCGTCAGCGGCACTTCCCTCATCGCCGGCGCTGTGATTGGAACCCCGTGATAACTCTCTATCAGTCGCGCGATCTCCGCGGCTCGGCGGCTCTCGAGCGAGAGAACACTCATTCCGTGGAAATCCTCAAATCGATCTGTTCTCATCTTTGCTCTCGTTCACGTCTCGCTGAATCATCAAGATGGGGCGGCATCGAAAACGTCAGCGGGTGTCGGAGGTTCGATCAGCAGCAACGGCTCGAATTGTGATTACTTCGTCACGACGCCCTTGGGTCGGCGAATTCACATTTGCGTCTACCGGCTCCGTCTTTCCCTCCAGGGCGCGGTAATCCTTCGTTGCGAATTCCCCACTTCAGCTCGGTATATCCTGACCGCGCGCGGCTACCTGCGCAAGCGCATCCTTTGGATATCAGCAATCACTAATTTCGAATTTACGGGCCGACCACCGTCATCCCTGTCTAGCAAGTTGACAACCTCTCGCCACAAATGCCAAAGTCCACTCATCAACACGTTGCGCTCCAAAAAAACGCACACGAGGCCTCTTTCCGCTATGCAATATCGTTTTGGCCAGCACTCGCTGCTTGCTGCGATCCTCGCTTCCTCTTTCGTTTTTGCCGTGGCTCCTCCTTTGCGGGCTCAGTGGATCCCGCTCAACCCTGTAAAGTCGGCTGATCCGCTCCCGGACGGCGTGCTCCTCACCCTCGATAGCGGTTACCTTCGCCTCCAGGTCTGCTCCGATTCGATCATCCACATCGTCTATTCCCTGGACCGAAATCTTCCGGAACGCCCCGATTTTCTTGTCGTCCAGAAGAAATGGGCCAAAGCCCCATTCACTCTTCACGCAGACGACTCCAAGCTTCTGACTCTCGCCACCTCGCAACTCACTCTGGAAGTTACCCGCGCTGACAGCTCTATCGTTTTCTACGATTCCGCACGGCACAAGCTCACTCAGGAGAACACCCGAACTCTCACTCCCACCGAAGTGAACGGGGAGAAGGCTTTACACTCCGAACGCTTCACCAATATGTGGGACACGCAGGAAGCCTTCTTTGGCCTCGGCCAGCACCAGGCGGGCGTCTGGAATTACCGCGGCGAAGACGTTGCGCTCTCACAGGACAACACCAACATTTCCGTCCCTCTGCTTCTCTCGAGTAACGGCTACGGCATCTTCTGGAATAACGGCTCGCGCAGCCGCGTCAACAACCGCTTCGTCCACGCCTTGTATCTGAGTTCCGAAGTCGCCGATTCGATCGACTACTATTTCCTCTACGGTCCCGACTTCGACAAGGTCATTGCCGCCTACCGCGAACTGACCGGCCAGGCTCCCTTGTTCGGCAAGTGGGCTTACGGCTTCTGGCAATGCAAGAACCGCTACGATTCACAGCAGGAACTCGAATCCATCGCCCACAAGTACCGCGACCTTCACATTCCACTCGACAACATCGTGCAGGACTGGTTCTGGTGGAACACCATGGGCGAACCCGTCTTCAATAAAAACTATCCGGACCCCAAAGGCATGATCGAGGAACTGCACACGCTCCATGTTCACCTGATGATTTCCGTGTGGCCTTTTTTCCGGCCCGGCTCTCCCGTCTATACGGATCTGGACAAGCGCGGGTTCTTCGTCGATCGCACAAAAGTCGCTGGCTTTCATCCCGCGGGCATGGCCCTTTACGACGCCTTCAACCCCGAAGCCCGCGACTATTACTGGCAGCTCATGAACGACGCGCTCTTTCGGATCGGTGTCGACGCCTGGTGGCTCGACACCACAGAGCCCGAGACCGAAGGCCGCGAGACCAATCTGCTTGTGACCAGCCGGACGGCGCTTGGTAACGGCGCTCGTTACGCGAACGAGTATCCTCTGCTTACGACAACCGCTGTGTATCAGGGCCAGCGCGCCGCGTCCGACGAAAAGCGCGTGTTCATCCTTTCCCGATCCGGCTATGCCGGAATTCAGCGTAACGCCACGGCAATGTGGTCCGGCGATGTTGACCCGAACTGGGAAACCTTCCGCCGCCAGATTCCCGCTGGGCTCAATTTTTCCCTCTCGGGGCTGCCTTACTGGACTACGGACATCGGCGGCTTTGTCTCAGCCAATCCGGATGACCCCGCCTACCGCGAATTGTTTATTCGCTGGTTTGAATTTGGCACCTTCTGCCCCATCTTTCGCGTGCACGGTACGCGCACCACCAACCAGAATGAGCTGTGGTCTTACGGTTCCGAGGCTCAAAAAACCCTGGTATCCTTCGACAAACTCCGTTATCGCCTGATGCCCTATATTTATTCGCTAGCCTGGAAAACCACAAACGAGGGCTATACCGTCATGCGCCCCCTGGTCATGGACTTTCGCGGCGACACACGTGCTCAAAATGTCGGCGACCAGTTCTTGTTCGGCCCCGCTGTCCTCGTGAATCCCGTTACCGAGCCGGGCGCTACCTCCCGACACCTTTACCTTCCGGACGCCAAGTGGTTTGACTTTTGGATGGGAACGGCTGTCCTGGGCCCTCGTGCGATCGACGCTCCAGCCCCCATCGACCGCATCCCACTCTACGTCCGAGCTGGCTCGATTCTGCCAATTGGACCCGAAGTGGAATTCGCCGCGGAAAAATCCGCGGACCTCCTCGAAATCCGTGTTTATCCCGGCGCAAATGGAAGCTTCACGCTCTACGAGGACGAGAACGACAACTACAACTACGAAAAAGGTGTTTTTTCGACGATTCCTTTCCTCTGGGACGACGCCGCTCACGTACTCACCATCGGCGAGCGCACCGGAACCTTCCCGGGAATGCTCGCTTCACGGACGTTTCATATTGTTTTCGTTGGGACGAACCACGGGGTCGGCGCCGACTTCACCGAACGCGCCGACAAAACAGTTACCTATGCCGGAAAGCAAATCGTCGTCACGCCTTGACCGGAGTTTCTTCCGGCTGCTATCTCGCAGCAACCCCACTCGCGGGAGTCGTATTGGCCATTTTGTTTTCCTCGTTCGCTGTCGCTTCGCTTCCCTTCTCGCGCGCCGCCGTCCACTCACCGGACTTGCCCTTCGCCGTCATCGTTCCCTTCATGGTGTCGCCGTCCACCGTCCCTTTGTAATCCAGAGCAACTCGGGTGTTTACGTGGAACGTAATTTTGTTACCGTCCACCAATCCTTCGAGGCTTCCCGATTGCCGCGGCCCCCTGAACGTACCCGTAATCTTGATTCCCTCCTGCTTCAAAACCATGGTTTGCTCTGCGCTCCGTGATTCCCCCGTCACCGCAATCTTCCATGTTCCCACGACGTTCGCCGGTTCATCCCCCGCAAATGCTAAGCCGGTGGCAGCCAGCAGCACCCCCAGGCACAGCCACCCGAATCTCCTGCTGTTCATTTTCATACTTCTCTTCCCTTTCGAATGTTCGATGGAGTTGCCGTTGTGCTTTTCCAAGACCCTATCGGCTGTCCCGGACGGAAAAGCTCTCGGAAATCACGGCCTCAGTCCCTTCGGAATTCCCGGCAGGCCAACACTATACACGAGTTGATTCCGTCCGCGAATCTCTTTCTCCGAGCGCCTGCGCTCTGCGATTCGAGTTGACAAGCTTCTTCTCTGAAAGCTACATTCCGCAAAGCTTTTTGCAGGAAATGGGCACTCAATCTTTGCATGAAGGCCTGCTTCGCCGCCTCGAAGATGGTGAATGATTAGCCGCTCCGATGAATTCCTTGGTCTTACGCTTTCGCGCCCTCGTTCTTTGTGATGTTCTTCTTTGCTTTGGCGCCTCCGCTGTTGCTCAGGAACCCTCCACGGCGCCAGCCGAGGTCCTCACACTCGAACAGGCGGTTACTCTCGCCCAGGAAAACAACCGCTTGATCAAAATTTCCCATCAGAGTGTTTTGCAGGCCAACGACCAGATTCTCGCGGTGCGCACACAGCGTTATCCTCACTTCAATATCCAACTCACGGGGTCCTACCTTTTGACCGCCGTCCACGTAAGCTTCCCTCAAGCATCCTTCGGCTTCGTGAATAACACGCCGGTGCCAAACACGAACTCCGTTCTCACCACCGAGCCGCAGTGGTCCGCCCTCGCCTACGTCGACGCCTACCAGCCTCTCGCGGAGCTCTACAACATCCACCTCAATGTCGAAGCCGCGCAAGTCGCCAAGAAACTAAGCGAGGAGCAACTCCGCCAGCAGCGGCAACAGATCATCAATTCCGTAAAGGACGCCTATTACGGAATGTTGCAGACCCAGAGCGCCCTCGACTCCGCGACGGACAACGTCAAATTCCTTCATGAATTGGACCGCACCACGGAACAGTACGTTGCGGAAAAAACGGCTCTGCCTTATCAGAGCATCGGCGTGAAAGCTCAACTCGCCCAGGCGGATCTTCAGGTGGTCACCCTTGAAGACACTCTCGCCACCCAGAAGGAAAACTTCAACAATCTGATGGGCCGCGATCTCGGCATCGATTTCCGCCTCAGCGGCGTTCCCGAAGAATTACCGGAAGAGAAAAACCTCGAGGCGGCCCGCCAGGCGGTTCTAGAGAACCGCACCGAAGTTCGCCAGGCCAAGATCAAAATTGACCAGGCGGTTTTCGACCGCCGAATTCAAAAATCGCAGTACATTCCCGACATCGGCATTCACTATTTGTTCTTCTCACCGTTCACCATCCAGGGCCTGCCGCAAAATGTCAACGCCCTCGGCATCACCCTCAAGTGGGACCTCTACGATTGGGGCTACAAGCGCCATTTGCTCGACGAAAAACAGCGCACCATTGAACAAAGCAAGCTCAATCTCACGGAAACCAAAAGCCAGGTTGTCCTCGACCTCGACAATCGCTTCCGCAAGCTTCGCGAAGCCCGCGCCGCCGTTCAGGTCGCTCAACTCTCTCAGCAGGCGGAACGTGAAAAACTCCAGGTCGTTCTCGAACAGTACAAACAAAAAGCCACTTTGTTATCCAACGCCTTAAACGAGCAAGCCGTCATGGCTCAGGCCAACACTCAACTTCAACAGGCGCTGGCCGCTTTCTGGACGGCGCGCTCCGACTTTGAAAAATCCCTGGGCCAGGACTAAGGGAAACCATGGGCAAGCGCAAAACATCGGTTTCACTACTCGCAGCGCCCTCGCTGTTTTTTGCGGCGGTCCTGTGTGGCGGATGCGGAGAGAAAAAAAACTCTGCCGCCGCGCCACTTACCCCGGTGACTGTTACTGCCGTTGAAGAATATTCAGGTGCGGAAGGCAACACCTATTCGGCTAGTATCGTCCCTTACATTCAACTTCAAGCCACATTCAAATCCGCCGGCTACGTCACCAGCATCCTCCAGCGCAAAGGGGCTGACGGCCGTTCTCGCAATGTCCAGCAAGGCGACATCGTCAGGAAAGATACCGTTCTCGCCACCGTTCGCCAGGAAGACTACCGCCGAGTCCTGGAGCAATACAAAGGACAACTGGAGCAGGCCTCCGCCGCCGCCGAGAAAGCCAAACAGGATTTCGCTCGCGCTTCCGCTCTTTACGCGGCAAACGCTATGACTCAGAGCGACTACGATGCCGCTAAGGCGCAAAATGACTCGACCCAAGGATCTCTCGTGACGGCTCAAGCCTCGGTTAATCAAGCCGAGCAGTCGCTCACCGACTGCGAACTGCGTGCTCCCCTGGACAGCGTCGTCCTCGCCCGTAACGTGGAGGTCGGCGCCCTCGTCGGCACCGGGACCCCTGGATTCACCCTTGGCGACACCACACTCGTCAAAGCCGTCTTCGGAGTTCCCGATACGATGCTCGGCAACGTCAACCTCGGCAAAAAGCAAGCCGTTCGCACAGAAAGCTCTCCGCAGGAGTTTATCGGGCAGATTACCGCCATTTCCCCTCAGGCGGACCAGAAGAGCCGCACCTTCCAAGTTGAAGTCACCATCCCCAACCCCCGCGACCTCTTGAAATCCGGCATGGTGGTGACTCTTGATCTCGGCCAGACCAGGCTCTCCCATCCCATCCTGGTCGTTCCTCTCAGCGCCATCGTCTCGGTCGGCGACGGCACAAATACATTCAGCGTCTTTGTCATCACCCACGACAACGGAAAAGACGTGGCGCGCCGCCGCGCGGTTCAGCCTGGAGGCGCCTACGGAAACAAGGTCGGCATTATCCGAGGCGTGAACTCCGGGGATCGGGTGATCAGCAACGGCGCCAACCTGGTTACTGACGGGCAAACCGTCCGGGTCATCCCCTAACGGCTCCAGACGCGGAGACGAACTGATGGCACACCGCACCGACGAAGACTTTATCCTGCACGAACACAACACCGCTCGCTTCTTCGTTGAGAACCGCCAAATCTCGTGGATCCTTCTCTTCGCCGCCGTTTCCCTCGGAATTTATGGCTACCTGCATATGCCCAAGCGCAAGGACCCCGACATTCCCGTTCGCGTCGCTTCCGTGACCACGCAATGGCCCGGGGCGACCGCAGAACAAGTCGAGCAACTTGTCACCCGCCCGATCGAGTCCACAATTGCCGAAAATTCTTACATTCGCCCTCCCGCCGGCGCGGATTTCGGTATCAAATCCCTCTCGATGCCTGGCCTCTCGATTGTCCAGGTTCAGCTCGCCGAATCGGTGAAGGACTCCAAAAAGGAATTCAGCGACATGAATCTCAAGCTGGATTCACTTAGCCTCCCTCAGGGCGCTGGCCCGATTCGCTTCAACAGCGACTTTGGCGATACGGCGGCGCTCATGCTCACCGTTGCCAGCCCGCTGGAAGACGCGTCTGCGATTTCAGTCCGCGCCCACGCCGTGGAATTGGTCCTTACAAAATTGCGCGCTCAACGCCACGACAAGCCTGAAGGAAAGCCCGTCTCCATCGTCTACTGCTTCCCTGCGGCCGTACCGGTCGACTCGGTGGAACGTGCCCTCCGCTTCTTCGTTCGGGAGGCCGAAGCCAGGCAGCTGTTTCACAAAATAGTCTTCGCTCACGGTCCCGATTTTGTCGCCGCCGACGGCTTCACCGACTCCAGCGACAGCGAGATTTACGCGTTCGGCAGAGTCTTTGTGCAATTGCGTCTTCACGAATCGGAAATCCACCCCGACGCTTGGCCACCACTTCTGGTCCACGAACCAGCCGAATTCGGTCCTCTCCTCGCCGCCAATGCGGGAAACAAATACACCTACCACCAGCTCGACGACTTCACCGACTTGCTTTCCCGCGCCCTTCGCGGCGCGCCGGAGGTCTCCCGCGTGGATCGCTCCGGTGTTCTTTCCGAGCAAATTTATCTCGACTACTCTCAGGAACGCCTCGCCTCCTACGGACTGCAACCTTCCAATTTGAAAAGCATCCTCAACGCCCGGAACATCACTCTCCCCGGCGGCGCGCTCGAGGCCGGCTCGAAAAACATCATCGTCGACCCTTCCGGCGAATTCACGACGCCCGACGAAATCGGTAATGTCATTGTCGGCTCCTCGAGCTTCGGCGCTCCTATCTATCTGCGCGATCTCGTCGACATCCGCAGCGGCTATCAAAGCCCCGCCCGTTTTCTTAACTTCTACACTTGGCGCGATTCCGGCGGCGTTTGGCGACGCACTCGCGCGGTCACGCTGGGCGTGCAAATGCGCAAGGGCGAGCAAGTTGGCCAGTTCTCGAAAGACGTACAGGCCAAGTTAACCGACACTCGCAGGCTTCTCCCCGCCGACCTGATCATCGCTCCCACGTCCGACCAGCCTCGGCAAGTTCAGGAAAACGTGAACTTATTTATGGACGCCCTCTATGAAGCCATCGCTCTCGTCGTCCTCGTCTCACTGGTGGGTTTCTGGGAGTGGCGCTCCGCCGTCTTGATGGCGCTCTCGATTCCAATTACCTTGGCGATGACCTTCGGATTCGCCCAGCTGCTGGGCATCGATCTCCAACAGGTTTCGATCGCGACGCTCATCATTGCGCTCGGATTGCTTGTTGACGATCCGGTCGTCGCCGGTGATTCCATCAAGCGTTCCCTCACCGATCATCATCCACCGGTTATCGCTTCCTGGCTTGGCCCGACGAAGCTGGCGCACGCAATCCTTTTCGCAACGATCACGAATATCGTCGCTTATCTTCCTTTTCTCCTTCTCACCGGCACCACCGGAGAATTTCTCTACAGTTTGCCGATCGTAATGACCTGCGCTCTCGTCGCCTCGCGCGTCGTCTCCATGACTTTTATTCCCTTCCTCGGTTACTACCTGCTCCGGCCTGCAAAAAAGCAAGAGAAATCCGCCGAAGTTCGTCGCACGCGCGGCTTCAGCGGCTTCTATTTCCGCGCTGGCAAATTTGCTATCGGGCACCGTTGGCTCGTCTTCGCAGCTTCCCTGCTTTTTCTCGCCTTCGGCGGCTTTGTCGGTCAGCGGCTGAAAACCCAGTTCTTTCCCGACGACGTCCAATATCTTTCCTTCCTCGATGTCTGGTTGCCGAACGACGTCCCGCTATTCGCGACCAACCAGTCCACTCTGAAAATCGAAGAAACGATTCGTTCCGCTGCGGCCACCTACGGCCAGGAGAATCCCGGCAAAGATGGCAAACCTCGCCAAATCCTGAAATCGCTCACCACCTTCGAAGGAGGCGGCGGTCCCCGCTTCTGGTTCTCCGTTACCCCGCAACTTCAGCAGTTGAACTATGCGCAAATCATCATCGAACTCTACGACAAGAACGACACGCCCAAGTTCATCATCCCGCTCCAGGCCGCGCTTTCTCAGAATGTCGTCGGCGCCCGTATCGACGTACGCCAACTGCAGACCAATCCCGTCGATTACCCGGTCGAACTCCGCGTTACGGGACTCGCCGACGTCAACCCGCTTGAGGAAGAAAAGGACATTAGCAATCTGCGCTCGGTCGCCACGCAGGTCACTTCCATTCTGTCCTCCGTTCCGCAATGCGCCCGCGCGCGCGACGACTGGGGACAGGATGGATTCGAAGTCACGCTGAAGGTCGATCCTGACCGCGCCAACCTCGCGGGGGTTACCAACCAGGATGTCGCATCCTCCTCGAGCGCCGCCCTCAGCGGCACCTCGGTTACGACGCTTCGCCGCGGCGACCAGCAGATTCCCGTCGTTGCCCGCTTGCGCATGGAAGAACGCGCCACTCTGGCCGACGTCCAGAATCTCTACATCTCCTCGTCAGAATCCGACACCAAAGTTCCTCTGCTCTCCGTCTCTTCAATTGAAAATGTTCTCGAGCGGCTGCGCATTCGCCACCTCGAGCACTTCC
>Ga0207826_1000085_pt1 | contig 23577 bp, 22 predicted proteins | sample LuqExpMetageno80_FD_187837 | JGI IMG/M metagenome (GOLD analysis project Ga0207826, IMG submission 187837) | Tropical forest soil microbial communities from Luquillo Experimental Forest, Puerto Rico - Sample 80 (SPAdes) | ecosystem: Environmental > Terrestrial > Soil > Tropical forest ... | reverse complement strand
AAACTGGTTCGAAGTGACGGTTTCAACGAGGCTCGCCGTTGACCTTCCATCAGCGCCCGGGCCAATCCTGGGGGCAGTAGAACGGTGTAAGCAGAACCAAAGCGCGCCTGGACACGTTAGCCGGATACGTCTGTTCATTGACTAGGCGGCCCCGGTCTGGGGCCGCTTTCTTGTGCCGCTAACGGTCGATCTGACTTGAGGGCGAATAACAGGCTTCGCAGCTATCGTTCATGTTGCCCCATTTCGGACACTGCGCGATCTCCCGCAATAGGTCCGGCAGTTTGATGTCAGGCCCATGCTCGGCGAGCAGCCGGGCCGTCCGCAGCCGACCGTGGCGACCGCACTTGGCGCACTCGATCTCGACCGTCTCGTGCGGGTAGTCCGCCAGCGTGTAGAACATGCGCATCGGGAAAGACCGACTCGGCGCTATCAACTCCCTAGCGCGGCAGCGAGCAGGATGAATCCGATGATCGCGATCGCAATCACGATAGCGAACGGTCGTCCGCCCCGCCGTCCGCCCAAGTTCTCGGTGTACGACAGGCCCGTTCCTGGGAGGCCGATCGTCGCGCGTTCTCCTCTAGGGCCGAACGTGAGCCAATGCCCGCGTCCGCCCGCGCTGACGGATGCGCCCCTCTTACTGAGGTTTATTCGGAGGCCCGGCGCGATGCGGATGCGCCTGTAGAATCGAAGTCCCATGCGGCTGATTCTGGTCTGGCAGCAAGCGACCGGCAAGCCTGCTTGCTAACGCCCTCCCCCGCACCTGTGTCGCCTTGGCATTTTCCGGCGCCGTGCTCTCCTTAGCGGTTTCCCCTGGCTCGCGAATCGTGACGATGTTGCGAAGGATGTTGCCAAAACGAGATGGCGATCAAATACCGGGCGTCCCTATCTGACATAACCTATTGATTTGATTGGTGCGGACGGAGGGACTCGAACCCTCACGGGCTTACGCCCAACGGATTTTAAGTCCGTTGCGTCTACCGTTCCGCCACGTCCGCGGCGCGCCGTTGCGTAGCGTTGGAACGGCGCTACGTCAAAGAGGGAGATCAGCCGACTGGTTGCGCCTTGCTCATGGCGCGCTGATAGGCGGGGCGCCGCGTTACGCGGCCCGCGTAGTCGCGCAGCACTGGGTCTAGCCGTTCCTCGAAGCCTAGGAAACGCGAGAGCCCGACCGCATAGCCGCACGAGATGTCGGCAGCGGTAAACACGTCTCCCGCGATGTAGGGCCCGCGGCTGAGCGGCCCGAGCAGCGCGCCCGACTTGCGCACGAAATTCTCGATCGCGAACTGCGCGCCCCAGTTCTGCTTCTGATCGTCCGGTGCGAAGAAACGCGTCGCCACCGTCACGTTGAGCGGCCCGCTGAGCGACGCCTCACCGAAGTGCAGATAGGACATGTAGGCCGGATAACGCGGGTCGGTCGGAGCTGGCGTGAGCGGCGTCGGCCCGTATTTCGCGCCGAGGTATTCGAGGATCGCGCAAGACTCGATCAACTGCGTGTCGCCGTCGCGCATCGCGGGCACCGCGCCCGCGGGGCTAATCGCCATAAACTCCCTGTCCTCGAAGCGCGTTTGGAAATTCACCGAGCGGATCTCATACGGCAGGTTCATCTCCTCCAGCATCCAGCAGACGCGCAGCGCGCGTGTCGGCGGCGCACCGTAGATAGTGATCATGCCAAGTCCTCCTCCCAATCGGATTTGAAAGTGCGGTCGCGCACGCGAGCGCTCGCCTCGCTTGGGGGGCCGCGCGACGAGCGCGCGGACACTATTTTTCCAAAACGTGGCCCCAGGTCTCCTGCCAGTCGCGGCCGTTCGGATCGGTGACCTGCCCGTCCTTGCCAAAGAACTTGTTCGGCGCCTGGAAGATTCCGATCATCAGTCCGCCGTGCGGAGACCAGGCCGAGTGGCGACTGCCGGGCGGACGCCAGACGAATTCGCCCGCTTTCACCTCGAGCCCCGCGTCGGGCCCGTCTTTGTCGACGAGGGAGCCTTCCAGCACGTAGGTTTGCTCGAGCAGCGCATGCTCATGATCGGGCAGCACCGCGCCCGGCGCCATCTTGAACAAGAGCGTCGCCTGGCCGGTCTTTGCATCGAAGTAGAGCGGCTTGATCTCGCAGCCTTCGAACTGCAGGTGCTGCCAGGGTATTTCCTCGGGCTTCACATGGCGCGAGCGCAGGTCGGGCTCTTCATGTTTAGCGGCAATAGCCGTCATGGCGTTCTCCCGTGGTTTTGCGGCGACTCTAGAGCGGCTTCGCGGCATGGGAAAGCGCGACTCTTCTGAATTAAGAGGTGAACTCAATCCCCGCCGGCGCGGATCGGTGGCTGGAATGCAAGTCCCGTGTCCCAGGGGAAGTAGATCCAGGTGTCCTGCGATACTTCGGTGACGAAGGTGTCGACCAGCGGACGCCCCATCGGCTTGGCGTAGACCGTCGCGAAATGCGCGTCGGGCAGGATGTCGCGCACGACCCGCGCAGTCTTGCCCGTGTCGACGAGGTCGTCGACGATCAGCACGCCCTTGCCTTGCGCGCGCAGCGACGTGACCTCGTGCGCGACACCCTTCAAGACCTTCAACTCGCCCTGGTTTTGATAATTCTGGTAGCTAACGACGCACACCGTCTCGATGATGCGCACGTTTAATTCGCGCGCGACGATCGCGGCCGGCACGAGCCCGCCGCGCGTGATGCAGACGATCGCCTCGAAGGGGCCTGCCGCATGCAGCCGCCAGGCGAGTGCGCGTGAGTCGCGGTGGAACTGGTCCCACGAGACGGGGAAGATTTTGTCGGGACTGGGTGGTGGCATGAGCGTCGTGTCCTCCCGCTCATTCCCGCGCCAGCGGGAATCCAGATTTGAATTGCAGCTCGGCACCGCCGCGCCGGATCCTCGCCTTCGCAGGGATGAGAGGAGGACGGCTTATCCGCCCAGCCGAGCCCTGATCTCGGTCAGCATCCGCTCCACCGCAGCCTTCGCCGCCGCGAGCTTCTGCGGATCGCGCGCGCGTACGACGATGTTCGTGTTCGGCCCGCGCGCATCGAAAAACGGATAACTGCCAATAATCGTTTCCGGATGCGCCTTGGCAATGACGCCGAGTTCCGTGCCGACGTCACCTTCCTTCGCATCCGCACGCACTGATTCCGAGAGAAGTTTTACGCCGGTCTTCAGCTTCGGCAGCACCTCTTCCATCATCGACTGCATCACGGCCGGAATCCCGGCCATCGTAATCACGTTGCCGATCCAGAAGCCCGGCGCGCCGGAGATCTTGTTCGCGACCAGCACCGCGCCCCGAGGAATGCGCGCCATGCGCAGGCGCGCCTCGTTCAATTCGCCGCCCGTTTTCGCGAGGCGCTCCTTCAGGATCGCGACCGCATCCGGATGCACGTCGAGCGGCACAGCGAACGCTTTCGCCACGCAATCGGCGGTGATGTCGTCATGCGTCGGCCCGATGCCGCCGGTCGTGAACACGTAGGTGTAGCGGCTGCGCAGGACCTCGATCGCCTCGACGATCGCCGGCTCGTCGTCAGCGACGACGCGCACTTCCTTCAAGTCGATACCGACAGCGGTGCACATCTCGGCGATGGTGCCGATGTTCTTGTCCTTGGTGCGGCCGGACAGAATCTCGTCGCCGATGACGAGCACGGCGGCGGTAACGATTTCGGGAGAAGCGGACATGCAGGGGCTCGCGTTATGACGCGAACCCCTAGCGCGCCCGTGTGGCCGGCTCAAGCCGGTGCGCGCGGGAGACGGCATCGGCGGCTTTGTGCTATTGCAACCGCAACCATTTTTTGCGGGGAGGGCTGCGGATGACGGCAAAGATCGCGTTGGTCACGGGTGCAGGCACGGGCGTCGGGCGCGCGGTCGCCATAGCGCTCGCTAAGGCGGGTTACAGCCTCGTGCTCGCCGGCCGCCGGCCCGAGCCGCTGGAGCAGGTAAAAGGCGAAATCAACGGCCTCGGCGCGCAGGCGCTGGCGGTGCCGACGGACGTATCGAAGCACGACTCCATTCTGAAATTGTTCGAAACGGTGAAGGCGAGCTTCGGCCGCCTCGACGTGCTGTTCAACAACGCCGGCATCGGCGCGCCGCCGGTTCCCCTCGAGGACCTGCCCTACGAGACCTGGCAGAACGTCGTCGCGACCAACCTCACCGGCATGTTCCTGTGCACGCAGGAAGCGATCAAGATCATGAAGGCGCAGAATCCGCGCGGCGGCCGCATCATCAACAACGGTTCGATCTCCGCGCATACGCCGCGTCCCTACTCCGTCGCCTATACCTCGACCAAGCACGCGATCACCGGCCTGACCAAATCGACGTCGCTCGATTGCCGGCCATACGACATCTGCTGCGGGCAAATCGACATCGGCAATGCGGCAACGCCACTCACCGACCGCATGGTGCAAGGAGACGGCGTCCTGCAGCCGAACGGCACCAAGATGATCGAACCGCGCATGGATGCAGAGCATGTGGGCAACGCGGTCGTCTACATGGCGAGCCTGCCGCTCGGCTCGAACGTCCTGTTCATGACGGTGATGGCGAACACGATGCCGTTCGTCGGGCGAGGATAGCTCGCGCATGGAGGGCTTGCGCGAGTGGCACGAATTCTACGTCCTGCTCGGCACGGCGGCCGCGGCACTGGTGGCACTGCTGTTCGTCGCCGTTTCGATCGGCGTCGGCTTTCTTACGCCCGAGCGAGCGGCGGCAACACGGACGTTCATAAGTCCGGTCGTCGTGCACTTCTCGGCCGTGCTGTTCGTGTCCCTGCTGATGCTCACGCCGGCCGATCCGCGGTGGCTCATTGCTGGGCTCACGGCTCTCGTCGCCATCATAGGTCTTTGCATCAGCGCTTACGTCACGCTGGAGGTCGCACGCGACCGATATGAAGAGGTCGTATTCATCGACGCGTTGGCCTACGGCGCGTTCCCGGCAGTCGGATATATCGCAATCCTGTGTGCGGCCTTGCTACTGTGGCGGCATTCACCCGAATTGCTCGCGGGCGGATTGTTGCTGCTGCTCTTCTTCAATATCCGCAACGCGTGGGATCTCATGCTGACGATGGTCCGCCGGCACTCGGGCTCGGCGAGTTCGTGAGCATGCAGCCGCCGGGCGGGCAGGAGCAGGCACGCCCGTTGTGATCGTCCATCCGGTCGCAGCAGATCAGCGCTGCGCGTCTGGTGCCCAGGTCGATGCTACTGACCCACAGCGTCGCCGACGCACTTCTTCATATGGCTCGTCTTGGCAGCGCCTGCGAGCTTCTTGGAGCTGGAATCGACTTCACACGTCTTCTTCGCGTCCGCCTCGCACTTGGTCATGAAACTCTTAAGCGCCGCGCCCGCGAGTTTCTTGTCCGCCGCATCGCTCTTGCAGGATGCCATGGCGGTCCCGCCAGCTACGAGCGAAACGACGATCGCAATGATAATCGATTTCATGATTTGCTCCCTGTGGATATGTCTAAGTCTGCAACGCCATAAAGTATAAGGTATAGGGGATAGCCGCTCCAGCCTTCGGCACCGTCAAAAATTGGATTCCACGGCGCCAAGTCGACCGTCTCGGGCACGCTGACGACGTGCCTGATGGGCGCGATTGTGGGCATGCTGAATTGATTGCCGGTTATCGCCCGAAGAACGGGATGTGATCCGTCCAACTCGTCTGCGAGGTCACGCTGCCGGTCGCGACCCCATCCGGGATCGAACCAGGCGGGACGGGGTGATCGGGAGCGGCCGGAGTGGCCGGAGTAGCCGGAGCAGCGCTGATGTTCGTCGGCGGCGGCAAAGCCGGCGCGATTGCCACCGGATCGGCCTCCACCGGCGTGGCGGTCACGGGCGGCGTGTGCATCGCAGGTGCAGGCGGCGGCGCGAGCGGCTTCACCGTCGCCTCAGCGGCATCCCGCTCGACCTGACGCGCCGTCAGGGCATGCCGCACGGCATCAAGCCAGCGGGCATCGCCCGCGGGATCGGACGGCTGCACCCGCGCCTCGCGGGCGGGCTCCTTCGCGTCCTTCACGTCTTTGACGTCCTTCGCATCTTTGGCGTCCTTCACGTCTTTGACGCCCTTCGCCTCTTTCATGTCCCTGAGTGCGGGTCTGCTGGCCTGAACAGGCTCCGGCTTCTTCCATTCCTGCGCAGGCAATGCCAACGGCTGCACCGTCTGCACGGCGGGCGTGACCGCCGGCGGCGCATCGGATGCAAGCAGCGCCTTGAACGCCGCTTCGGCGTCTGGATCGACCGTGCCGCAGGTTCTCTCGAAGGTCTCGACGTCACGGCGCACCAGCATGCGCCGCGTGCTCGCATCGATCTGCTTGTCGATCATCGAGACGATGTTGCTGCGCAGCGTCTGGCAGGTGATCTCCGGCGAGAAATTCGCGCGGTAGATCGAATAGCCGCTGGCCAGGCCGACCGGGATTGCCAGGAACGAGCCGGCGAGCTGCAACACCAGCATCACTCGGCCCATGCGCGAGCCGTGCGCCGCGCTCGCCGGCACGGAGGCGTCGTGCTGGCCGTGCTGGGGCATCGGATCGCGGGTCGCCACCAACATAGGAGAGGAGCCTCGGCTGGAGTGTCTTAGGGTGTGAGACACAGGATTTTTCGGAGCTATTTGAGCCGGGAATGGGGCACAATCGGGGAAATCATTGAACATCCCCACATACAAAGGGTTAACCGCGGCCGATTTGTCCCCGGTTCTCGGCGAGAGGAACGGCGCAGCGCCGATCGAATCACCTGCGTCGCAATATGCTCACGAAAAAACCGTCAGTCTCGGTCCGCCGCGGCGTCATCAACAACCCTTCTGCCGCCAGCTGCGCGGCCTTGTTGAACAGGAAGGCGCGTTCGCCGAGGGGAGCCGCGATCATGTTGGACGGAACCGGTTCGAACTCCGGATGGCGCGCCAGGAACGCGCGCACCTGCCCGCCGTTCTCGTCGTCCAGCACTGAACAGGTGATGTAGACGATGCGGCCGTCCGTTTTGACGAACGGTACGGCGCGGTCGAGCGCCTCAGCCTGATCCTTCAGCCGCTGCTCCAACGCACCGGGCCGCATCCGCCACTTCGCATCCGGATTGCGCCGCCAGGCTCCCGTGCCGGTGCACGGCGCGTCGATCAGCACGAGGTCCATGCGGCCGGCGAGGTCGTCGAGCTCGCCACCGACCGACCTCGGCGTGCGCACCTGGATGTTGCGCGCTCCGGATCGCTTGATGCGGTCGTGAATGGGCGCGAGCCGCCTTTTGTCCTCGTCGGTGGCGAATATCTGGCCCTTGTTCTGCATCGCCGCCGCAAGCGCCAATGCTTTTCCACCCGCGCCGGCGCAGAGATCGAGCACCTGCTCGCCCGGCTTCGCCGAAGACAACAGAGCGGCGACCTGCGAGCCCTCGTCCTGAACTTCCACCAGACCTTTAAGAAACGCCGGCTCGGCATGGATCGGAGGGCTTTTTGCGTCGGCACCGAGTACGATACGCAGGCCCCACGGCGACCAGCCCAACGGCGCTGGCTTGAGATCGGTGAGCATCGAAGCGGCCTGCTCGCGATTGCCCTTGAGCGTGTTGACGCGCAGGTCGAGCGGAGCGCGCGAGGCGAGCGCAGCGCCCTCCTCCGCACGGTCGTCACCGAAGCTCTTGGTGAACTGCGCATCCAGCCATTCCGGGTAGTCGCCTGTGATGTGCGGCGGCGCGCCGGCGAGGTCGGCCGCGTCCAGCCGCCGCCGTTCGTCCTCGCTCAGGGGCGCGAGCGCAAAGCGCGAGCCGTCCGCCAGCCGCGCGATGGCGTCCGTTTCCATCCCGCGCTCGCGCTTGAGCATACCGAGCAGAACGCCGCGCGCGCTGTCCTGGCGCATGAGGAAGGTGCTGGAGGCGCGACGGCGCAGCGCGTCGTAGACGAGGCCCGCGATCGCCGCGCGATCGCCCGACCCGGCAAAGCGATGCGAGAGGCCCCACGCCTTCAGCGCATCGGCGGCCGGCCGTCGTTCGCTCTCGATCGCAGTGAGGACTTCGATGGCAGCGGAAAGCCGTGCGCCCGGCGTCATGGCAGGCCGGCGACGATACGCACGATGAAGATGATCCACATCGCTAAGAGCACCAGTGCGCCGACGCCGTAGAAGCTGCCGCGCCAGCGCACATTGTTGTTAGTCACGTGCACGTAGGCCTGCATGATCCGCGGGATCACGAAAATCCAGGCCAGCACCAGGAAAACGATATCGGCATGGTGCGTAATAATCGCCAGGATCGTCAGAACATAGAATAGAACGGGCAGTTCGAACTGATTGCTGAAGGCATAGGCGAATTGGGTGGCGCGCACCGGCCAGTTCGGCTCGCGCATTGCGATCTGCTCGAACCGCGTTTCGCCGCGCTGCAACGAAGACGTCCGGAAGTACATCATCCCGAGCATCAGCGCGAAGGTGAGCAGCACCTCCACGAACAGCGGAAGGAGGACAGTCGCGATGGACATCAGTCCCGGCTCGGATAATTCGGGCTCTCGCGCGTGATGACCACGTTGTGCACGTGGCTCTCGCGCAAGCCCGCACCGGTGATGCGCACGAATTCGGCCTTGCGATGCAGCTCGGCTATCGTCGACGCGCCGACATAGCCCATCGCAGCACGCAAGCCGCCGGCCAATTGATGCAGTACGGTCTGTGCGGAGCCCTTATACGCGACCTGGCCCTCTACGCCTTCCGGCACGAGCTTGAGCGTGTCCTTAATGTCCTGCTGGAAGTAGCGATCGGCCGAGCCGCGCGACATCGCGCCGACCGACCCCATGCCGCGATAGGTCTTGTACGAGCGGCCCTGATACAAGAATACCTCACCCGGCGTCTCGTCGGTGCCAGCGAGCAGCGAACCGACCATGGCGCAGTCGGCGCCGGCCGAAATCGCCTTGGCGAGGTCGCCGGAATACTTGATGCCGCCGTCGGCGATCACTGGCGTGCCGTTCGCCTTCGCCGCTTCGACGCAATCCATGATGGCCGTGAGCTGCGGCACGCCGACGCCGGCGACGACACGCGTCGTGCAGATCGAGCCGGGGCCGATACCGACCTTGATCGCGTCCGCGCCGGAATCGATGAGCGCTTTCGCCCCGTCGGCCGTCGCCACGTTGCCGGCGACCACCTGTACGGCATTGGACAGTTTCTTGATGCGGGACACGGCCTCCAGGACCATGCGCGAGTGGCCGTGCGCGGTGTCGACCACGACGAGGTCGACACCCGCCGCAATCAGTGCCTCGGTGCGGGTAAACCCCTTGTCGCCAACGGTCGTCGCTGCTGCGACGCGCAGGCGCCCCTGCTCATCCTTGCAGGCGTTCGGATTGGCGACCGCCTTCTCGATGTCTTTCACCGTGATCAGGCCGACGCAGCGGTACTGGTCGTCGACGACGAGCAGCTTCTCGATCCGGTGCTGGTGCAGCAGCCGCTTGGCCTCGTCCTGGCTCACGCCTTCGCGCACCGTGACGAGGCGATCTCTGGTCATCAACTCGGAGACGGGCTGGCGCGGATCGGTGGCGAACCGGACGTCGCGGTTGGTCAGGATGCCGACGAGCTTGCCGGGCTGACCCGTGCCGCCGTTCTCGACCACCGGAATGCCGGAGATCCGGTTGTCCTTCATCAGGTCGAGCGCCTGCTGCAGGCTCGCCTCGGGCCCGATGGTGAGCGGGTTCACCACCATGCCGGATTCGAATTTCTTCACCTGCCGCACCTGCGCGGCCTGCTCGTTGGGCTCGAGGTTGCGGTGGATGACGCCGATGCCGCCCGATTGCGCCATCGCGATCGCCATCTGGCTCTCGGTAACGGTGTCCATAGCGGAGGCGACGATCGGCAGATTGAGCGGGATCGTGCGGGTGATGTGCGAGCGGACATCGACTGCGCTAGGCAGGACTTCCGACAGACCGGGCCGGATCAGCACGTCGTCGAAGGTCAGCGCCTCGCGCAGCACCGTTTGGTTTATGTTCGCCATCGCCAACTCCGTCTCGCCCGCGAAGGGCATATAGGACCGGCAGGAAAATACGAAATGCCTGCCGCGAGGGGGTTCCCGCGCGTTTCGAAAGCCCGCTTTTGGGTTGGCGTGGGTCGATAGCATGGAGCCCCGATGATTCCTAGGGTTTTGCCTGGATGGCTGTTATGAACGCCGGTTTCCCCACCGGCCGGCGTTTCAAGACCAGTGCCCGCCCCCTTTCAAATGCGCCCCGACCGCATCGTCCCGCTCATCATCGCGGTCGCCCTGTTCATGGAAAACATGGACTCGACCGTGATCGCCACGTCGCTGCCGGCGATCGCGGCGGACATTGGGACCAATCCGCTCGCGTTGAAGCTCGCGGTCACCTCTTACCTGTTCTCGCTCGCGGTCTTCATCCCGGCAAGCGGCTGGACCGCCGACCGCTTCGGCGCGCGCACGGTTTTCCGCGCGGCGATCGCGGTCTTCATTATCGGCTCGATCGGCTGCGCGATGTCCGGCTCGCTGTTGGACTTCGTGATCGCGCGCATCGTGCAGGGCATGGGCGGCGCGATGATGACGCCGGTCGGGCGTGTGGTGCTGGTCCGCACCATCGCCAAGCGCGACCTGCTCAATGCGATGGCTTGGGTCACCATGCCCGCGCTGATCGGCCCGGTGATCGGCCCGCCAGTCGGCGGCTTCATCACGACATATGCGAGCTGGCACTGGATCTTCATCATCAACGTGCCGATCGGCATTATCGGCATCCTGCTCGCCACGCGGTTCATTCCCGAGGTGCGCGCGGAGAAGCACGAACCGTTCGACACTGTCGGCATGGTGCTGGCGGGACTCGGCATCGCTGGCGTCGCGTTCGGCTTTTCCGTGCTCGGACTGAACTTCCTGCCATGGACCGTGGTCGCTTCGCTGATCGGCGGCGGCGTCATTTTCTTTTCCGCCTATCTCGTGCATGCGCGGCGCACGCCCTACCCCGCGCTCGACCTCGCGCTGTTCCGCATTCCGACGTTCCGCGCAAGCGTGGTCGGAGGATTCGTCTTCCGCGTCGGCATCGGCGCATTGCCGTTCCTCTTGCCGCTTTTGCTGCAGGTCGGCTTTGGCATGACGCCATTCCAGTCCGGCCTCATCACCTTCGTCTCGGCCGTCGGGGCGATGTCGATGAAGATGGCCGCCGCGCCGCTGTTGCGTCGGCTCGGCTTCCGCACGGTGCTGGTGGCCAATGCGATCATCAGTGCAGCCTTTCTCGGCGCCTGCGCGGCGTTCACGCGGAATACGCCGGTGTGGGTGATGCTGATGCTGCTCTTGGTCGGCGGGTTCTTCCGCTCGCTGCAGTTCACCTCCATCAACACGCTCGCTTACGCCGACGTCGAGCAGGCGCGGGTCAGCCGCGCCACCGCGCTGGTGAGCGTCATGCAGCAGCTTGCTATCTCGACCGGCGTCGCCTTCGGCGCGCTGGCGGTCGAACTGACGCTGCATGTCCGCGCCCAGCCGAATCTTACTGCGGCCGACTTCCCGCCCGCCTTCATTGCGGTCGCTGTGATCTCGGCCGCCTCCATCTTCATGTTCGCGAGGCTTTCACCGGACGCCGGCGCAGAACTCGCCAATCGCGCGACGGCAAAGGCCGAAAACGAGAAAGCCCCTTAAGTTTCAGCGCTTTTGGATTCGATTCATTTTTTTAATTTCTGTTCGATCCACGGTCAGCGCCGGGCGCGAAAGCCGGTGGCAAGCAGATAGAGCTCGGCCGAGTCCTGCCGACTTGCCGGCGGCTTGATGTGCTGCACCTTGGCAAAGTCGCGCTTCAGGCCCGCGAGCAGCGAAGTCTCGGTGCCGCCCTGCAACACCTTGGCGAGAAACGCGCCGCCCGGCGCGAGCACCTCTCGCGCAAAATCCGCCGCCAGTTCGACCAGTGCCATGATCTTCAAATGATCGGTACGCGCGTGGCCGGTGGCATTCGCGGCCATGTCGGAGAGCACGACGTCGGCCGGACCGCCGAGCATTTCTTTCAATTTATCCGGCGCCGCGGCATCGAGAAAATCGATCTTGGCAAAATCGACGCCCACTACCGGCTCCATCTCCAGGATGTCGATAGCAACAACACGCCCCTCCTCCGGCGCACGCACGCGCTTTGCCGCGATCTGACTCCAGCCGCCGGGCGCGGCGCCGAGATCGACCACGCGCGCGCCTTTCTTCAAAAAGCGCGCCTTGTCGTCGATCTCGATGAGCTTGAACGCGGCGCGCGAGCGGTGGCCTTCGCGTTTCGCCCGCGCGACATAAGGATCGTTGAGCTGCCGCTCGAGCCACAGTTTCGACGACAGCGAGCGCTTACCCGCCGTCTTTACGCGCACCTTCAGCGCGCGCGTGTCGCCGCCCTTTGCCGATTTGCTCACGGCGTCGCCGTCGCCTGCTGCCCGCCGCCCCAGGCGCCGTCCTCGCGCATCATCTGCACCAGCATGCCTTCGCGCAGGCCGCGATCGGCGACCCGCAGGCGCGGACAAGGGAATGCGCGGCGAATCGCTTCCAGGATCGCGCAACCCGCAAGGACGAGATCGGCGCGCTCCGCGCCGATGCAGGGGCTCGCGACGCGCTCGTCGTAGCTCATCGCCAAGAGGCGATCGACCACCGCGCTGATCTCCTGCATGCTCATCCAGCAGCCGTCGACGCGATTACGGTCGTACCGCTTTAAATTCAGATGCACACCGGCGATCGTCGTCACGGTGCCGGAGGTGCCAAGCATGTGCAGGCCGCGCTCCGCCGCTCCCCCGTGCTCGCGCACGAAAGGCGCAAGCAGATCGCTGACCTCCTCCACCATGCGTTCGTATGATCCGGGGGTGACGGTGATGCCGCCGTAGCGCTCCGCCAGTGTGACCACACCCGTCGGCAGCGACGTCCAGCCGCGGATGCGCGGCAGTGGCGGACCGCGGCGCATAGTCTGCGAGCGATTGAGCCGCACAAGCTCCGACGAGCCGCCACCGATATCGAACAGCACGCCTTCGGCCTGCGGGTCCATCAAAGGCGTACAGCCGGTCGCGGCGAGGCGCGCTTCGGTTTCGCGATCGATCACTTCCAATTCGAGCCCGAGCTCATCGGCGACGCGCACACGAAATTCCTCGCCGTTCTCCGCCGCGCGGCATGCTTCCGTCGCAATCAAACGCGCGCGCGTTACGCCGCGGCTGTTCATTTTGGACCAACAGATCGCCAGCGCGGCAATCGCGCGCGACATCGCCGCTTCGCTCATGCGGCCGGTGAGCGAGACGCCTTCGCCCAGGCGAACGATCCGCGAGAAAGCGTCGACGACGCGGAATCCATCGCCCGCGGGTCGCGCGACCAAAAGCCGGCAATTGTTGGTGCCCAGATCGAGCGCGGCATAGGTCGCGGGCCGGCCATCAGACGCGCCGGACTGAAAATGCTCAGGCGACCGCCGACCCCAACGGGCGCGTGCAAGCGGCGCCCGGTCGATCGCGGGGTCGAGGCCTGGCACATCACCGGCCTCGCCGCTCATACCTTCAAAAACCTTCCTGCCGCCCCACGCCTGCGAGCGGGTTCCGGCAATGTTCCGTTATCGCGAAAAGTGTAACAGCCTTCCCGCATGGTGCAACCCTTGGCCTCGTCGCTCATTCTTGTGCGGCGAGAGGCACTCGCTTATTTCAGGTTTTCGCACGAGAGAGAAAGCATCCCCGCATGGACGAGAGGACAGAGGCCGCGCTGGCCGTGACCAAATTCGGTATCGGGCAGCCGGTCAGGCGCACGGAAGATCCGAAGCTCGTGCGCGGTCAGGGCCGTTATACCGACGACATCAATCTCGACGGCCAGGCGCATGCGGTGATGGTGCGCTCGACGGTGGCGCACGGCGTGATCCGCGGGATCGATACAGCGGCGGTGAAGGAAATGCCGGGCGTGCTCACGGTGATCACCGGCGAGGATTTAGAAAATTACGGCGGCTTGAAGTGCAATTTGCCGCTGAAGAGCCGCGACGGCTCGCCGATCAAATACCGCCCTCGCCCCGCGCTGCCGACCGACAAGGTGCGTTTCGTCGGCGATCCCGTCGTTTGCGTCGTGGCCGAGACGATCGCACAGGCGACGGATGCGGCCGAAGCGGTCGTGCTCGACATCGAGCCGCTGCCGGCGGTGCTGAGCGCGCGCGAGGCGGCAAAGCCGGGCGCGCCGGTTCTCTATGACGAAGTGCCGGACAATGTCTGTCTCGATTACCATTCTGGCGACAGCGAAGCGGTCGCAACCGCGCTCAAGCAGTCGGCGCACGTCGTCAGGCTGCCCATCGTCAATCAGCGGCTGGTGGTAAATTCGATCGAGCCGCGCTCGGCCATCGGTGAGTTCGATGCCGCGAACGAGAAATGGACGCTGCGCTCGTGCAGCCAGGGCGTGTTTGGCCTGAAGACGGCGCTGCGCGACATTCTCGGCGCACCGGCGGACAAAGTGCGCGTACTGACCGGCAATGTCGGCGGTTCGTTCGGCATGAAGGCGTCAATGTATCCAGAATATGTCTGCATCCTGCATGCGGCGCGTGTTGTCGGCCGCCCGGTGAAATGGACCGACGAACGCTCCGGCAGTTTCGTTTCGGATCATCACGGCCGGGACTTCGACATGACGATGGAGGCCGGCTTCGACACGCGCGGCCGCATCCAGGCAGTCCGCCTCACCGGCTACGGCAACATGGGTGGCTATCTCGCCGCATTCGGGCCGTTGTTGCCGACGCTGAACGTGGCGAAGAACACGATCGGCATGTATGGCACGCGCTTTTTGGAAGTGTCGACCAAATGCGTGTTCACCAACACGACGCTCGTCTCGGCCTATCGCGGCGCCGGCCGCCCCGAAGGCGCGATGCAGATGGAGCGGTTGATGGACTACGCCGCGCAGCAGATCGGCATCGACCGCTTCGACCTGCGCCGGCGCAATTTCATCGAGCAGGACACGATTCCGTACAAGGCCGCTTCTGGGATGGTCTACGATTCCGGAGATTTCCCGGCCCTGTTCGAATCGGCCGTGGAGGCCGCCGATGTCGCCAATTTCAAATTACGTCAGCGTGAAAGCCGCCGCGCCGGAAAAGTGCGCGGCCTCGGCGTCGGCTGTTATGTCGAGACGACCGCCGCCGGCACGACCGAGATGGGCGGCATCCGTTTTGAGGACGACGGCACCGTCACAATCGTCACGGGCACGCTCGATTACGGACAGGGTCATGCCACGCCCTTCGCGCAGTTGCTGGTCGACAAGCTCGGCATTCCGTTCGACCGCATCCGCCTGGTGCAGGGCGACAGCAATCGCCTGGTCACCGGCGGCGGCACCGGCGGTTCGCGCTCGGCGATGCTCAGCGGCACCGCCATCATGCAGGCCGCCGACAAGGTGGTCGCGAAGGGCAAGGAGCTTGCCGCGCATGTGCTGGAAGCGTCAGCGGGCGACATCGAATTCCGCGACGGGCGCTTCGTGATCGCCGGCACCGACCATGCGATCGACATTTTATCCTTGGCGCGACGCGTGCGCGAACTGAGCCTGCCGGAGGGCAATTCGCTCGACGTCACGCATGTGACCGCGCCGGTGCCCGGAACGTTTCCGAACGGCGTGCACATCGCGGAAGTCGAGGTCGATCCGGAGACGGGTCTCACCGATGTCGTCAAATACACGGCGGTGAACGACTTCGGCACGGTGATCAATCCGATGCTGGTCGAGGGACAAATTCAAGGCGGTGTTGTTCAAGGCTTGGGCCAGGCTCTGCTCGAAGGCGCGATATACGATTCCGACGGCCAACTGCTTACCGGCTCGTTCATGGATTACGCCATGCCGCGTGCGCATAACGCACCCGACATCACGGTGATCGACCGGGGCGTACCGACCGCCACCAATCCGGTCGGCGCGAAGGGGTGCGGCGAGGCTGGCTGTTCCGGCGGACTGCCGACGGTGGTGAACGCGGTGATGGACGCCTTGTCGACCTACGGCGTGCGCGACCTCGAGATGCCGTTCACGCCGGCGCGCGTCTGGCATGCCATCCAGAAGGCGCGGCGGAAAAGTGTATAGCAGCGCGCCCGCCGCGGGATCTTGATGACGCAAGCCGTCCTCTCCACCACCGGCCCTTCGTCCACGCGCATTCTCGGCGCGATCAGCGCGGCGCATTTCGTCTCGCATTATTATATTTTGCTGCTCGCTCCACTGTTGCCGTTCGTCCGCGCCGACTATGGCGTGAGCTACACAGAGATCGGCTTCGCGTTCGTCGCGTTCAATGTGATCTCTGCAGCTTTGCAGACGCCGGCCGGCTTTCTCGTCGACCGGCTTGGTGGACGCACATTGCTCGTGGCGGGCTTGATCGTCGGCGCGGCCGCATTCGTGCTGGCCGGGCTCGTCCACTCGTTCTGGTTCATGGTCGCGATGTTTGCACTCGCGGGCGTCGGCAACACGATCTACCACCCCGCCGACTACGCGCTGCTGTCGCAGCACATTTCCCCGAAACGTATTGGCCAGGCGTTCTCCGTGCATACCTTCGCCGGCATGCTGGGCTCCGCCGTCGCGCCTCCGGCGCTCCTGATGATGCATCAACTGTGGGGCTGGAGGAGCGCTTTCATCGTCTCAGGGCTGTTCGGCTTGGCGATTGCGGGATTCGTCGCCGCCATGCCGGAGGCGGCCGCGCCGGCGCAGAAGAAAGCGGATTCAACCGGTCCAAACGGCAAGCCGGATTGGCACGTCCTGATGTCGGCACCAATCCTGCTCAATCTGTTCTTCTTCATGCTGCTCGCGATGATCACCGCGGGCATCTACAACTATTCGGTCGTCGCGCTGAACGATGTCTACGGAACGCCGATGACGACCGCGAATGCGGGGCTGACCGGATTTCTGCTGGCAAGTGCAGGAGGCGTGCTGCTCGGCGGCCTGCTGGTCGGCCGGACGAGCCGGCACACGCTCGTGGCCACGTTGTGCCTCATTGTAACGGCTGCTTTCGTGCTGCTCGTCGGCGTCGTCGATCTGGGCAGCCTCGGCCTCGTCGGCGCGCTGTCGGTGGCAGGCCTCTTCTCCGGCGTGATGATGCCATCGCGCGACATGATCGTGCGGGCCGTGACGCCGTCCGGCTCGTTCGGCAAGGTATTCGGGTTCGTGACGACCGGCTTCAACCTCGGCGGCATCGTCGCGCCGCTGGTATTCGGGCCGATCATGGACCACGGCAGCCCGCGCCTGGTCTTTGCTGCGGTGGCCGCGCTGTGCCTGACGTCGATGGCGACCGTGGTGGGAAAAACGCGGATCTGAGTTCCTCCATCCGGCACTTGTCAATCCGGGCGTTTTAGCCCATGTGAGGGGGCCGATACGCCCCTCCGCGGCCGCTTTCGTCGGCCCGGCACCGGCTCCTGCTGGGGAATAGTTCAACGGTAGAACATCGGACTCTGACTCCGAGAATCTAGGTTCGAATCCTAGTTCCCCAGCCACATCTAACTGGTTGCTTTCATTAGCTTTTCCGCTCTCTCCCGCCACTCTCGGCGGCCGTTTTCATGTTGCATGTGCCGCAAGATTTTCTCTTTTTGTCTCCACGTCTCCCCCGGGCTACCAACGACTCCACGCGACACGCTTGCGGACATACGCCATCCTTCTATCCGCGCCCCACGCGTTTCTCGCAGAGTGGTACAGCTTGGTCGGATTTAGCTCCCGCTGAACAGGTCGAAGTCTACGTCTCGCTCAATCTTCGGGCCTGAGGCAAATCGGCTCATGCGCATACATTGACGTATGGCCGAACCGCATCAACGCACTCTGGCGTCGATCGCCTGGCCTAGATTTCCGGCGCGGGATCGTCTCCGGGATGGGGATGTTTGAGCGCTTCTATTTTCATTTGGCGCATAAGCTGCCTCGCCTCTTTCGGTGCATTGGGCAGATGCCAGAGCGCAAGTTCGGCGATTTTCCGCAGCAACATAATCTGATCCGGCGATGGCAGCTCCTCGGTCGCACGCTCAGAAATCCGCATAACGCCACCTACGATGTTATGGGCGCACGCCTTTGCCCACGCTTCGCGCTCGTGCTCGTCGCGGTGTCTCAGTGGATCAGCATGGACGGCCGGCTCAGCGCCTAGCGCGATGGCACGAGCCAAGCGCCAAACATCGTAAGCAATTTTAGCACGCTGCTCTCGGTCTTTACCGTCGCAAAGGAATTCGATGGCGTCCCGTATTTGCTGCTTGGCATGGCTCAAGCCTTTGATATTCCATTTATTGTGCTCGGCCATTGTCGTTTCCGCGTAGAAAAAACCTGCCGATTCAATCGTGCTCGGAGCGCCAGTGTGGCAAGCGGTCCGGTTGGTCCTCTGCTGCGCAACTTGCAGCTTGCTTCGGCAGCGCCGGGCGTGCGATCTGGCGCACAACCTCAGCAAGAAAGTTGGCAAGCCGCTTATCGTGCTTGCGACGGGCAGCGCGCTCGGCGGCTAGTGCTTGCTCGTAAGCCGCGGGACCAAATTCTTCGATTAATCGCTGAGCTTGCAGCGTTGCCGCCTTGCGTCGCATTTGTTGAGCCCCCGAGAGCGCCGAATGACTCGATATGTAAAAATTGGATGAAAATACATATCAATCTTGCGTTAATATTAATCGAGGACCGTCCCGCCGAATACTTAGGCGAACGCTTCGGCGTCCTCGCAAAGCGCAAACAGCCAGCGCCTGATGTCCTGCTCACCTTCGCGTCGCCGGCGTCCGTGGTGATACGCCACGCCATGCAAATGTGCGTGCATCGTATCGAGCTTTCTGCCAAAGCAGCTAAGCGGCACGACGATCTCGACGACATGAGGAAAGTCAGTTTTTTCGGACGAGCGCCCTTTGTAGCGCATGTGCCTGATCTACCTAGATTAGCCCCAACCTCGGTCTACCCGCCGCCCATGTTGCGTCGTGCGCGTGGTGCTCAGGTGCGGTCTTAACTCGCACCACCGGCCGACCCTCTCCAAAAAGCCGCCCACGGGCGGAGCTATGGCTCCATGAGGTGAAGCATGACGGGTACCGACTCCAAGTACAGGACCGAACGCTATCCGCGCATCGTGGAGGAAGCGGCACGGCTGAAACCCGATGCGGTACTCGATTGCAAAGCGATCTGCCAGGACGAACAAGGCCGCGCCGATTTTGACCGGTTGCACTCGCGCTGCTTTGAGGATGAAGCGACTGCTTGCGCGTTCGATCTGCTGAAGTTAGACGGCGACGATCTGCGCCGACAGCCACTTTCAGAACGTAAGGCGGCACTCCGAAAACTGCTGAAGCGGAGCAACGTCGGAATTCAATACGTCGCCCATTGTGATCTGGATGGCGAAGAAGCTTTCCAGGCGGCTGGCGAGCTGGGTTTAGAGGGGATCGTGTCGAAGCGGCTCGCAGGTCCTTACAGGTCCGGCCACTGCAAAAGCTGGATCAAGGTCCGCAATTCGAAGTCGCCTGCATACCTGCGGATCGGCGACGGGACGTTCTGAATCGGCTCGCAGCAGAGTTGTAGTTCTATCCACGTGGATGGGCCACAAGCCCGAGTGGCACCGAAAGAAGGAACGTTCTGGAGCGCCTCACGTTTTGCCCGCAGTAGAGCCACCATTTGAAGGTTCCAATGCGGAAAGTGGCAGTTGGACTGCTTGCATCTGCGGGCATAGCTCTGGCCGTGCCTGCGCATGCACAGGGATTCTGGTTCGGCGTCGGTCCGGTTGGCGCGGGCCCATACGCTTACGACTATCGCCCGTACTGGGGCGGCTCGTACGGTTATGCACCCGACTATGCTTACGGATATGGCTACACGCCGGGATACACGTATGCTCCTGCTTACGCCGCGGATTACGGGTATGGCCCGCCTTACGAATATTCATATCCTCCCGATTACGCGTACGGCACCATCTACGCCGCGCCCGGCTACGTCTCAAGCTACGCGTACGAGCCCAGATATGGATATGGCCGCTCAGTCATGTGGGTTGGAATCTCGCATCCAGTTGCAAGCCGACATATTGAATATCGCTCGGCGCGCATTTCCGGTGAGGCCTATCGGGCCCAAGCCAGCGTACCGGTTCGGCACGTCAACAGGCACTCGCGACGATCCGATAGTAATCACTCCTGCCCTATCGTCGACGTGACGAAGGAGACAAAGGCCGCCAACTAGGCGGCCTTTTGTCGCGCCAACCTTGGTGAGCGTGGCACGCATGGGAATGGGCGCCGATCGAGGGAGGGGGCGGACTGATTAGGCGGCCTCAATTCGCAGAAAAAACATCGCCCTAGGATCATAGTTGCCCGATGTGGCCGCAGCCTGTGGAAAGGCTTTGCCAGCGCGGTTGGAATTTGGATGGGCATCGGTTGCCCCGTCGCGTCCGTCGCCTTGCATCTCAAAGAAAAGCCGCGCAGCGGGGGCGCGCGGCTGAGTGCTGTACCGAACCAGGGACAGACTGGTTCGGATTGCTGCGATCCTGCGTCAGTGAACGGGTCCTGTCCACCACCATTTCGACAATGTGAAAAAGCCACCTGCTTCATCTCGCACCCGACCGCGGCGGCAAGCAAATTCGAGAGCCGAGTTCCCTCCTGAGTTCGCAGCGCTCTGCCCTTACTGTCCGGCAGAAATGTGGGCCGGCACATCTTGTTTTAGCGCGCGTTCGACAAATTCTTGCGCTGGTCGAGACAACTGCTCCGCCTTCCGCAGCGCGTGGTGCATAATATCGTTCGCAATATCTTCGGTGGCGTCGCGAGCCCAACCTTCGGCGATATTAAATGCGATGACGCGCACCGCTTTATTGAATTGCCCTTCGGTGATCTGCCGAATGACGTCCGCGCGGTTCGCTTCAACTTCGTCGGCTTCCCGGTAAACAGAGCACGTTTCGAGCTCATCGACGACAAGATAAGTGTCAAAGTTGAAGTCTGGCGCAAGGCTTGGCGTCTCGCGTGTCATGAACTTACTCCCACGCAACTAACTGCCAATAAGCGCGCATGACCCGCGTCATGCTCGATCTATTACGGTACAGAGATGATGCCCGAAGAAGCGTGAAACAAAAGCCATCCCTCTGGCCAGTGGTCCGAAGACGATTACGACGTGCGCGACGGCGCGCCTGACGGGACTGTGGTGGGTAGGATTTACAAGCAGTCCTATTCGCCTTCGGGCGGGCCGTAAAAGCGGGGCTGCACGTCCGCCAGCGGGCCGACAAGTACCACAAGATCGACAAGCCCAATTCGGAAGCGGGTGAAGAGTGAACTCGATCTCGTATTCCCTAACGGCAAGGGCAACATCGTCTCTAGTCTCGTAGTGCATCGATCGGAAGGCGGACGGCGGATTAGAACTGCCAGCCAAGGTCGTGCAGCGTCGGATGGGCCATTCGAGCATCACCGTTACGCTCGACACGTACGGCCATCTGTTTCCGAGAGGGGACGAGGGGCCGGAATTGGCGGCTGCCGAAACTGCCTTGCTTGGGTAGGACTGCGCGGCAGGAGATTGGAGACGTTCGCCGCAAGCCCTCGATTATTCTTGATCTGAGTGAAGCGACGCTCGAAAGGAACGATGGACCCGGTTTTTTGTTCGTCCTGCATGGCAGCAAACCCCCTGCGCAGGAAGTGGCAACATGAGATCGAAAACCCTCGTTTTGGCAACCGCGCTCGTCTTATGCAGCGGGTCTATCTCTTGGGCGCAAAGCTCTCCGAATTTTGGTCCGAACGCGCCGACGCGGGGTGATACCTACGGCAAGCCACCGAGCGGAACGTACAGGCCGCCGAGCGGCGCGAAAGCCCACGCTTATCGCTCGCACAACTATGCGATGTTGAAACGGCATAACTACGCGCGCCTGCATCACCCGCATCATCATCATCATCATCGTACACACACCAAGACTTAAGAGCCGACTTTCAGCGACTCGATAAGCACGCGACACAAACGCGACATGCCGCCAAATTCGCTAGCAACTTCAATGCTATTCGACGGACTCTGGCTTCGAGAATCTAGGTTCGAATCCTAGTTTCCCAGCCAAACCTCATTTCGGCGCCCAGGCTTGAGGTTGCCGCCGCTGATCTCGCACGCGGCTCTCGGCCACATGACAGTTTCATGACAGTCAGATGACAATCCACATCATTTTTGCGGCTTCCCGCCCTAGATCAATGCCGCCGATCTCGTGCATCTTATAGCATCTGGTGTGCCTTAAGTGTTGCCCCTAGAGTTGGGTCGCGATGGCTGTAGCGAGAGAAGTAGAGTTAAAACTCGAGGTACCCTCGGACTGCCTCGAGCGGCTTCGCTCAGACCCGCATTTTCGCGAAAAACTGAAAAAGCCGACCGCCGACCAGACGCTCGATTCCGTCTATTTTGATTCAGACGATTTTTATCTTCGCCATCACGGGATTAATTTGCGCGTCCGCCAAATCGGCGATCAGCATCTTCAGACATTGAAGATTATGGGACCGTCCGCTACGCATTTCGATCGTACTGAAATCGAGGCGAAGATTTCCGGCGAAACGCCCGACCTGGATCTGGCGATACAGGAATGCCCCGAACTGTCGCCGATCGCAGCCGACGTGCGCGACGCGATCAAACCGGTGTTTACGACGCATGTCGAGCGCAAGTCGTACCGGATCGACGAAAGCGAGTCCGAGATCGAACTCGCGCTCGACAGTGGCAAAATCGTCGCCAACGGTTCGGCCTTGCCGATCTTCGAAATCGAATTGGAGCTAAAGCGCGGACGGCCCGCGGATCTTTTCAATCTCGCGCGCTCGATCAGCACGATTGTCCCTGTTCAGCTCGGGCTTGAAAGCAAAGCGGCGCGCGGCTATGCGCTGCTGGATTCCCGCGATCAGGTGGCAAAAGCCGAGCCGGTGCTCCTCACGCCGTTCGGGCCGGTGGACGATGCATTCAAAACGATCGCCCGATCCTGCCTGCATCAAGTTCTTGGAAATGCGGCCGCCGTTCGCGTGCGAAATCCGCGGGCTGTCCATCAAATGCGCGTGGGCATGCGCCGGCTGCGGGCGGCGATTTCGGTCTTTTCCGGAATTGTCCGCGACGATCAGGTCGATCAGATCAAGGACCGCCTGAAGTACTATGCGGGCGAGCTTGCTCCGGCGCGTGACCTGGAAGTTATGATCGCCGACGTTTTGCGCCCATTCAGCCGGCGACATCCCGAAGACAAGGGTTTTGCGGCGTTAATCCGTTCCTACACGCGACGCAGGACAAAGGCGTACGAGCGGGCCATTCAGGCGATCAACTCTGACGAGTTCCGCAAATTCACCGTCGAGTGTGCCGCTTGGATCGAAGCCGGCCACTGGACCGACAGGAATGTCCAGAGCAACGACAAGGGCTTGGCCGGATCGATCAACGTCTATGCGGCACACCAGATTGGGCGACGGCGCAAAAAGCTGGTTCGCTGTGGGCGGCACCTCGCCGGTCTGAAACCGCACGAGGTACATCAGCTCCGGATCCGGGCCAAAAAACTGCGATATGCGGCGGAATTCTTCGAATCGCTTTACGGCGAGGGAAAAACAGCAAAGCGGTCGAAGCGATTTGTCGCAGCTATGAATGACCTGCAGGAAGCGCTCGGCGCATATAACGACATGGTGGTCCGGCGCACCTTGTTCACAGAGCTCACGGCGGGGCCGCAAGCGAAAAGGAATCCAGCCATCGCGTTCGCGGCGGGCCAGATCGTCGGGGAACAGCACGGAGTTGGACGACAGCTGTTGAAAGATGCCACGAAGGCACTTTCCAAGTTGGAAGATATCAAGGCATTCTGGAAAGTC
>Ga0207826_1000084_pt1 | contig 23636 bp, 24 predicted proteins | sample LuqExpMetageno80_FD_187837 | JGI IMG/M metagenome (GOLD analysis project Ga0207826, IMG submission 187837) | Tropical forest soil microbial communities from Luquillo Experimental Forest, Puerto Rico - Sample 80 (SPAdes) | ecosystem: Environmental > Terrestrial > Soil > Tropical forest ... | reverse complement strand
GCTTGAGGGGGGGTGAAAGAACTGCTGTGAAGAGGGGGGTAAGGGGGTAAGGGCCGGTGGGCCCTTACCCCCTCTCCCACACCCCCTCCCCCAATCCCTTGAGGGTGTGAATAAATCGTCGAAGTCGGGGCCGCAGGCCCCGCCCTGCACGAGACCCTAAAGGGGTTGGGGGGGGTGTGGGGAGAGGGCAGGGAGCGCCGCTCCCTGGCCCTCTCCCCACCTAACCGGGACACGCCATGGTCACAGAGCAGGAAATCATTGAGTTGGTGGAAGCAGCTCGGCGGGAGATATCTGAGGCCGCGGCTCCTGAGGCCCTGGAGGCCCTTCGGGTCAGGTATCTGGGCCGCAAGGGTGCCCTTACCCAGGTATTGCGGGGTCTCAAAGACCTGGACCCTGAGACCCGGCGCCTGGTGGGCGCCCAGGCCAACCGGGCCAAGGAAAGCTTGGAGGCCGCCCTGGCCGAGGCCCTCACCGCGCTCAAGGAGGCCGCCGCCAGGGCCCACGCCCCGGCCATCGACGTCACCCTCCCCGGCCGAAGGTCGCCTCTGGGACGCCTGCACCCCCTCACCCGCACCATGGAGGAAGTCTGCGACATTTTCCTGCACCTGGGCTTCGAGGCCGTCACCGGCCCCGAGGTGGAGCTGGACTGGTACAACTTTGAGGCCCTGAACATCCCCCCGGATCACCCGGCCCGGGACATGCAGGACACCTTCTACTTTAACGACAAGGTGCTGCTGCGCACCCACACCTCGCCCATGCAGATCAGGGTCATGGAGAAGCGCCGGCCCCCGGTGCGCATCATCGCTCCCGGCAAGGTCTACCGCCGGGACTCGGACATGACCCACTCCCCCATGTTCCACCAAGTGGAGGGGCTCCTGGTGGATCGGGGTGTCACCTTCGCCGACTTGAAGGGGGTCCTCACCGAGTTCGTCCACCAGATGTTCGGCCCGGAGGTGAGTCTGCGCTTTCGGCCCAGCTACTTTCCCTTCACTGAGCCCTCCGCCGAGATCGACATCGCCTGCGTCATCTGCCGGGGCGAGGGCTGCCGGGTCTGCAAAATCACCGGCTGGCTGGAGGTCCTGGGGGCCGGCATGGTCCACCCTGCGGTCTTTGAAGCCGTGGGCTACGACCCCGAAGAGTTCACCGGCTTCGCCTTCGGCCTGGGGGTGGAGCGCATCGCCATGCTCAAATACGGCATCGACGACATCCGCCTGTTCTTCGACAACGACCTGCGTTTCCTGAAACAATTTTAACTCCGGGCTCGGGATTCCGTTCCCAAGCCAACCCCAGCTGCACAGAAAAAAAGGCCGGAAGCATTGCTCCCCGCCTTTAAATTTTCTGGAGCCAGTATAACTCCCTATTCCTACACCCTCACTCAATCCCCAGTTTTTTCATGACATTCCGGTGAAAGTAGGCGGACTGGTCCTTGTTGCCCATTAAACCGAAGCGCACCTTGACGGTGGTGATGTTGTTAGGCCGGGCCAAAAGCTCAATGGAGACATTGGTGCCGTCCGGCGCCTCAGCCGTGATATTGCTGTGCGTGGGGCTGTACGATTCTTTCTGGATCTTCAGCTTCATGATCTTGCAAGCTTCCACGCAGGCCCGGTAGGTGGGTTCCATGGTCCGGGGATAATCCTTTTGCATGGTGCCTTCCATCCATTGGTAGGCACCGACCCCCACCATGGCCCCCACTCCCATGAGACAACCGCCCAACAGCAGGAGCGTGAGAAGTATCCCGCCAATCTTCCATGACCGTGTACGCAGCATATTTTTCTTCCCCCAGAGCAAAGCTTTCCGGTCTTATGCCATCATTTGCCTGGCATGTCAACGCCGAGCATCTTTTTTGCGATCTGGAACCGGGTTTCTGCCGATCTCTTCAGAAGTCACTGCAAAATTGGCTTTTTTGTCATTCTGAATAAAGTGTAAGGATCTCAAGCCCTTGAAGAAACGAGATTCTTCGCTGCGCTCAGAATGACACCAGGGGGACGTAATTAGGGTTTTGCAATGGTTTTGAGCAAAAGGAAGGGGGGAAACTAATTTCTACGCACGGAGTGGCCTACCCTTTTGGTCAGGATTTTTTGGAGCCGGCCTGGGCTTTTTGCCCGTAATCACAGTAAGGCAGGAGGGGGCAGCTGGGGCACTTGGGGTTCCGGGCGTGGCAGATCTGGCGGCCGTGCTGAATCATCTGGTGGGAAAATTTCACCCAATGCTCCTTGGGGACCAGAGGCATAAGGTCGAACTCGATCTTTACCGGATCCTTCTCCTGGGTGAGCCCCAAGCGCTGGGAGACCCGGCCCAGGTGGGTGTCCACGAAGATACCCGGAATGCCGAAGGCGTTCCCCAGGACCACATTAGCGGTCTTGCGGCCCACACCCGGCAGCTTCACCAACTCCTCCAGGGAGGCCGGCACCTGGCCGTTATACTTTTCCACTATTTCCTGGCAAAAGCCCTTGATGCTCTTGGCCTTGTTGTGGAAAAAGCCGGTGGGGCGGATCATCTCCTCCAATTCGCCTAACGGAGCCTTGGCATAGTCCGCGGCGCTGCGGTACTTGGCAAACAGGGCCGGAGTCACCTCGTTGACCCGGACGTCCGTACATTGAGCCGACAGTACCGTGGCCACCAGCATCTCCAAAGGATTGGTGAAATCCAGGGTGACGTGCGCCTCCGGATAATGACGATCCAATAACTCCAGGATCGGACCGATCTTTTCCTTCGGGGTCATGAGGTCCTCCAGGAAGTTGGAGTGATGGGAAGCGGGGGAGAAGGGCGGGGGAGCCACCGGTCCCCTGGCCCTTCCTCTCAAAATCATCTACAAATTCAGCATTTGTCGTTTGCGGTCTTCCAGGACGGGTTCGAACTGGGTTATGAGGCTGCCCTCGAACTTGCGCCATTCCTGCTGGAATTCGGGCAGGTGTTCCACTTCCAGGCTGACCTTGCTTCTCAGCTGGGCTTCCAGCGCCCGGGTGTAGTTTCCCAGGGTGTGGCTGAACTGGGTTTTCAGCTGTTGATAGGCGGAGTTTCTGGCCATGAGGAACTGCTGCAGGAGTTGATCGATTTCCTGTTTGACGCGGGCCATGGCTTTTTTATCAGTGGCAGAGACCATCACTCCTTCCAGGGCCCGGCTTTGCCGGGGATCGATGGTTTCATCCTTGGGAAGGGTAATATTCCTCAGAAACACCTCTTTCATGGCCAGGCGGGCGCTGGCCTGGCCCTCGGGAGGCAGGCCGGCCAACTCTTTTTCCAGGTCCACCTCTTCTTCCTTGAGGAACTGGACGGCCCATTGCCGCCCCTGCTCTTTGAACTTGTCCTGGCGCAGGTCTTCCTTCGAGGCCCGGCCGTATTGCTCGGCCTTTTCCAGGGCCAGTTCCAGGGCGCTTTTGATTTCTGCCACGGGTGCTCACTTTCTTCCCCAACTGGGGAGTATTAGCAGGTCCCTCACTTAAACTTCTTGGCTGGCGCAGCCGTTGCAGTGTCGGCCGTCGAGTCCGAGGTCTTCCCGGAGCTGGCCTCCCCCGACTCCTTCCCCGTGTCGGGGGGCGCCGAATTCGGCTTGCTGCCGCTGTAATCGCTGACGTACCAACCGCTGCCCTTGAGGTGAAAGGCGCAGTTGCTGATGAGTTTACACATGGCGCCGCCGCAGGCTGGACAGACGGTCAGGGGCTCGTCCGAGAATTTCTGCCAGGTTTCCGTCACCTTGCCGCAGACCGTGCATTTATACTCATAGATGGGCATACTTAACAACCTCCTTGCCAATGTTGCCGGTGATACTGAATGACCGGCCCCAGGTCCAGGGAACTGAGCGGGGCCAGAATCTTCCAGGTCAGGTGGTGCACCCGGCCTTCTTCCAAGCGCTTTTCCTCGGCCGAGGTCTCGAACCGGGCTTCAAACTGGCTGAAGCGCACGATGTGCACCAGTTCATGGGTCAGGATGTAGCATAGGAAGGGAAAAAGTTTCAGGTCGTTTCGGCTGGCCAGGGTCTTCAGGATATTGTGATCCTGGAGGCAGACCCGGTAGAAGTCGAAGGCTGAAGACCTGAGCTCCTGCCCCGGGGGGCAGCCGTCGTATTTGGCCACCATGGCCAGGGCATGAGGGGAGATTTCCTCTTCCCTGAGGTCGGCCAGGGTGGAAATGTCATAACGGGCCGTGAGCCAGTGGCGGCTGGTGAGCTTGAAATAGTCCGAGGTCATCTCCTCGGCCACCACCAGCGCCTCTCGCAGGGGTTCCCGGTGCTGTGTCCGAAAGTACTGAAAGTCCATAACTTCAACGTATAAAATTATCATGATTCCTTGCCTTGTCAACCTCTCTCTGTTATTTAAGAGACAGATATGGATTTCCACTCAAACCCTTCCCAACCCCTTTTAAGGTCTGCAAAAGTAGAGGCCCAGGCCCCGACTTCCCAAATGGATAAAGTGCTACTCAAGGGATTGGGGGAGGGGGTAAGGGTCCTCCGACCCTTAGCCCCCTCCCCCAAAATCTCTTCATTTCCTTGCCATGACGCGCCTGCCCCGCCAACTTGAAGATCTTACCAAAGTGCTCACCTATCTGCTCTGCCACCGGCCGGACGAATTCGGCCTGGTGCTGGACCATGAGGGTTTTGTCTCCATAAAGCAACTCCTCCAGGCCCTGGCCGGGGAGCCGAGGTTAAGTCACGTGCGCCGACACCACCTGGAGCAGTTGGCCGGCCTCCTCCAGCCTTCCCGCTTTGAGCTGGCCGGGGATAAGATCAGGGGACTCGTCCCGGCCCCCGTAAATCTCCGCCGCCCCGGCGAAGAACCGCCCACCCTGTTGTATATCGCCATCACTCCCAAGTCCCATGAGCGGGTTTTTGAGACGGGCCTCAAGGCGCCGGGGGACCGCGAGCTTCTCCTGGCCCACACCAAAGAGTTGGCCCTGAAGCTGGGCCGCCGCCGGAGCCCGGACCCGGTCCTGGTCACGGTGCAGGCCCAGGCTGCAGCCAGGTCTGGCGTGGCCATTGAAAACTATGGGGAAAACTTGAGCCTGGCCCGGGAAATCCCCCGGCAATTCCTGCAACTGGCCCCCCCGCCCGTAAAACCCCAGAAACCCGAAAGGCCCAAGCCGGAAAAGGCGGCCACGCCCCCGCCCCTTCCCGGCACCGTGCTCCTGGACCTCCCCGATTTCCTGGCCAAGCCCATCCGGCCCCGGAGCAAAGATAAGAGAGGCGAGCCGGCCTGGAAGCCCGGCACCCGGGCCCTGCGCCGGGAACGCCGCAAACGGGAGAAGTGAAGTAAGCTATAAGCCATGAGCTTTAAGCTTATTGAGGAATCTTTAATCCTTAAGATAAAATTTGTTTCTATTTCATTAACCCTCCGGAAGTGAAGAAGACTCAGCCGAGGGCAAATATTCACATCTTTCTGAAAAAGGCTTACAGCTTAAAGCTTAAAGCTCATATGCCGACAGAACGTGATTCCCTGGATTGTCTCATAGTTTTAGGGGCCCGGCTCAACCAGGAAGGCCGGCCCGGTCGCATCGCCCGCCTCAGGATGGAGCACGCCCTTAAACTTTGGCGGGAGGGAGGCGCCACGATGATTCTGATCCTGTCCGGAGGTTGCTCCAGGGAAGGCCTGGCCGTCTCCGAGGCCCGGGCCATGGCCGACCACGCTTTAGGACAGGCGGCGGCCCACGGGGGGCCGGAACTGCGGGAGCGCCTGGAGAATTGCCTGGTCCTGGAGGAAGCCAGCCGCACCACCTGGGAATCGGCCTGCCACACCCTGGCCCTGGTCCGGGACCTGAATCTCAGCACCGTGGGCCTGGTCTCCGACTCCCTGCACCTGCACCGGGCCCACTACCTTTTTCGCCGCCACTTCCGTCCGCACCCCATCAGGCTTCACCCCCTCCCCGTCCCCGGGATTATCCGGCACTACTGGCAAAACCGCCGCTACCTCTGGCTCAGCCGGATGGCCCTCAGGGAGACCGGCGCCTGGCTCAAAATCCTCACGCGCCGCCCCCACCGCAGGAAAAAATAAGTTTTTCTCTGGGGGGAGGGCCAGAGACCTAGGGGCGGGGTTACCCCGCCCTTTGCTCTCCCCCCGGAGCCGCCTCCCAAGCCGCAGAAAACCATGGTAGCCCGGGCATCTTGCCCGGGCAGGCACGGGCTGGAAGCCCGTGCTATCGCTCTTAAGGAGTTGGGAGGGAGGGGTGGCAGGGGTTGGTGGCACAGGCTTTCCAGCCTGTGGTAATCCCCTGGCCCCTTCCCTCACGACTGCAGCCTGCCGCTCCCCACTTTTCCCGAAAAAAAGACTTGACAGGTAGGCGGATTGGGAATAAAAAGTCAGGGATTAAAGAAAATTTTCACAATTTCTCGCCACGGATTTATCATGCTGGAGATCAAAACCGTCGAAAGCGCCACCCTGAGTCCGTCGCAGATAACCGGCATCAAGGACATCTGCTCCCGCTTCAGCCTTATTAAGGGCGGTCTGCTCCCGGCCCTCCACGCCGTCCAGAGCGTCTGCGGCAACTGGCTGCCCAAGGAAGCCCTTGAGCTCGTCTCCCGGGGATTCAACCTGCCCTACGCCTACCTTTATGGCGTCCTGAGCTTCTACACCATGTACGCCACCCAGCCCCGGGGGCGCTATATCATCCGCCTGTGCGAGTCCCCGCCCTGCCACATCATGGGGGCAGTTAGCCTCAAGGAGATGCTGGAGACCGAGCTCGGCATCCACGTAGGCCAGACCACGGGCGACGGGCTGTTCACCCTGGAGCTCACCGCCTGCCTGGGCGTCTGCGAAGTCTCCCCGGCCATGCAGATCAACGAGGTGGTGCATGGCGGCCTCACGGCCGACAGGGTGAAGCAGATCCTGGCCGACTACCGGGCGGGGAAAGCCCCCGACTACCGGACCATCCGGCGCACCACCAACCCCTTGAGCGATTACCCGGCCAGCCCCGACGATCTGGCGCTCCTGAGAAACGTCGACCAGATCGACCCCATGAGCATTGACGACTACCTGTCCAGGGGCGGCTACGAGGGCCTTAAAAAGGCGCTTAAGACCATGACCGGCGACCAGGTGGTGGAGGTGGTGAAGGCCTCGGGCTTGCGCGGCCGGGGCGGGGCCGGTTTCCCCACCGGGCTGAAGTGGTCCTTCACCAGGCCGCTGCCCACCTCGCCGAAATATCTCGTCTGTAACGCCGACGAAGGCGAGCCCGGCACCATCAAAGACCGCTACATCATGGAAGGCGATCCCCACCGGCTGGTGGAAGGCATGGCCATCACCGGCTTCGCGGTGGGCGCCAGTCAAGGCTACATCTACTGCCGGGGTGAGTATTACCTGTCCATGCTCCGCCTCCAGAACGCCATCGACCAGGCCGTGGCCAAGGGCTTTCTGGGCGACAATATTCTCGGCAGCGATTTCTCTTTCAATATCCAGATCCAGACCGGCGGCGGCTCGTATGTCTGCGGCGAGGAAACCGCGCTCATCGAGTCCATCGAGGGAAAACGCGGCTACCCCCGGGTCAAGCCGCCCTTCCCCGGCCAGGTGGGCGTGTGGAACAAGCCCACCATCGTCAATAACGTCGAGTCCCTCTCCGCCGTGCCGGACATCATGGTCAAGGGCGCTGAGTGGTACGCGGCCAAGGGCACCGAGGACAGCAAGGGCACCAAGATTTTTCAGGTGGTGGGCCACGTGAACTCGCCCGGCATCGTGGAATGCAACATGGGGCTGCCTTTGAGCAACCTCATCGATAAGTTCGGCGGCGGTGTGCGCCAGGGCCACAAGATCAAGGCGGTGCAGCCCGGGGGCGCGGCGAGTGGCTTCATCCTGCCGGAACACATGGACACGCCCTTGGAATACGCCTCCATGAGCAAAGTGGAGGGCGCGCTGGGCTCCGGCACCATGCTGGTCCTGGACGACTCCACCTGCATCGTGGACGTGGTCAAGTGCCTGATGTACTTCTTCCAGCACGAGTCCTGCGGTTTTTGCCTCCCCTGCCGCCGGGGCACCCGGGTCCTCTATGAGCTGGTCTGCAAGGTGGCCGAGGGCAAAGGCGTTGAGGCCGATCTGGACCGGTTGGTGAAGCTCAGCAAGACCATGGTGGACAGCACCAACTGCGCCCTGGGTTGGAGCCCCCACAGCTTTCTCAAAACTACCATCGAGCGCTTCAGAGACGAGTGGCTGGCCCACGTGGCCGGGAACTGCTCCCTGGGAGTCTGCGGCAAAGAGGCCCACGCCGCGGCGCATTAAAAATGATTAGCAACCTCTGGTTCCTTTAGTGAACCGGCAGGCCGGATGATAATGAAAGGCACCATTTCCTGACAGGTAAGTCAAGTCCCCCTTTTTCTAAAGGGGGATTTAAGGGGATTATGAAGCCTAGTTTAGTCTCCCCTGACCCCCCTTTAAGAAAGGGGGGTATTTCAGGAATAGAGCAACCTGCAACCATCACAAAGGTTTCTTTATGCTCATCGATTACTTACCAGTCCTGATTTACATGATCATCGCCGTGGGCCTGGTGGGCGTGATTGTGCTCCTGTCCGAGTTCCTCGGCAAAAAGACGCACAGCTACGCCAAGGACCTCCCCTACGAATGCGGCATGGACCCCATCGGTGACGCCCGCTCCCGCTATTCGGTGCGCTTTTACGTCATCGCCATGTTCTTCATCGTGTTCGACATTGAAGCCATCTTCCTCTACCCCTGGGCCGTGGTCTTCAAGCCCCTGGGGTGGTTCGGCTTCTGGGAGATGCTGGTCTTCATCGGCATCCTGGTGGTGGGCCTGGCCTACGTCTGGGGCAAGGGCGCCCTGGAGTGGGAATAGAGTTTCGACAAATGCATGCCCTGACAAATCCCCCCCGGCCCCCCTTGAGAAAAGGTGGGAGTTAGCAGCACCGGTCGCGAAAGTCCCCCTTTGCTAACAGGGATTTCGGGGGATTTGATTAATAAACTTTGACCTAAGAAAGATCAACGGAGGGCGGGCACTGCCCGCCGAAAACCTCGGATGGTGGGCGGTGCCCACCCTACGTGGAGCGCTTACATGGGTATCGAAGAACATCTGGGCTACAACATCATGACTACCAGCCTCGAGAAAGTTGTGGATTGGGGCAGGAAAAATAGTCTCTGGCCCGCCACCTTCGGGTTGGCCTGCTGCGCCATCGAGATGATCGTCACCGCGGCCAACCGCTTTGACATCGCCCGCTTCGGCATGGAAGCCTTCCGGGCCAGCCCCCGCCAGGCCGACCTCATGATCGTGGCCGGCACCGTCTGCAAAAAGATGATGCCCGCCATCCAGCGCATCTATGATCAGATGACCGAGCCCAAGTGGGTCATTGCCATGGGGGCCTGCGCCTGCTCCGGCGGCATTTTCGACTCCTATGCGGTGGTCCAGGGCATCGACCTCTACCTCCCCGTGGACGTCTATATCCCCGGCTGCCCGCCCCGGCCGGAGGGGCTGCTTTACGGCATCCTGAAACTCCACGAAAAGATCCTGAAGGATCCCTTCCTGACCCAACAATACCGGGATAAGCTGGCGGCCCGGAGGGAGGCAGCCTGATGCACAGCGCCGCGGCTCTCCTCAAAAAGCAGTTTCCGTCCGAAGTCGTGGAGGTCCTGGAATATCGGGGGGATACCACCGTGGTGGTCAAGCCCGGCCGCATCCGGGATATCTGCAAGGCGCTCAGGGATGACCCCGACGTATCCTTCAAGTATCTCTCCATGATCGCCGCCCTAGATTACGCCCCGCAAAGCCCCCGCTTTGCCCTGGCCTATAACCTGTATTCCCATAAGAACCACGATCGGGTGATGCTGAAGGCCTATCTCGACAGCGATACGGCCCCGGCCATCGATTCGGTGGTCTCGGTCTGGTCCACCGCCGACTGGCACGAGCGGGAGGCCTACGACCTGATGGGCATTAAGTTTAAAGGCCACCCCAATTTGCGGCGGATTTTGATGCCCAAGGATTGGAAAGGCCATCCCTTGCGGAAAGAATACCCCCAGCGGGGGGAGTAGGTGAGCAGTTAGCAGTCAGATCAGTATGTAGGGCGCGCTCTATGCGCCAAAAAATAAATCGGTGGTGAACAAACGCATTTGCAGCTAATAGCTTAAAGCCTACACTTACAGCTTACAGCTTCCGCAAGGAACTCTCATGGAACAACCCAAACCCATACTGCAGACGGAAACCATGGTCCTGAACGTGGGCCCCCAGCATCCCAGCACCCACGGGGTTCTTCGGGTGGAAGTGGAGCTGGACGGCGAACTCATCGTCAGGGCCGACCCGGACATCGGCTACCTCCACCGGGGCATCGAGAAGATGTGCGAAGGCCGCACCTATCATAAGTGCATGCCCCTCATGAACCGCCTTGATTACCTGGCCGGGGAAGTGAATAACTTCGGGTATTGCCTGGCCGTGGAGAAGCTTTTAGGCATCGAGGTGCCGAAAAGGGCCCAGTATATCCGGGTGATCATGGCCGAATTTACCCGCATCGCCTCCCACATCTTCTGGCTGGGCACCAGCGGTCACGACCTGGGGGCCATGACCCCGCTGTTCTATGGCTTCAGGGAGCGGGAAAAGATCATGGACCTCTGCGAAATGGTCTCAGGCGCCCGCATGTTTCCCCTGTACTGCCGCATCGGTGGCCTGGCCGCAGATCTCCCCGACGGGTTTGTCGCCAAGGCCATGGAGTTTGTCAGAGAATTCCCGGAAAAATGGAAGGACTACGACACCCTCCTGACCAAAAACGAGATCTGGAAACAACGCACCGTGGGCGTCGGCGTCATGACTGCGGATGAAGCCCTGGATTGGGGCTGGTCCGGTCCCATGGCCCGGGGCTCCGGAGTGGATTGGGACCTGCGCCGGGACAACCCCTATTCCAGTTACGAAGACTTTGATTTCGAAGTGCCTCTGGGAACGAAAGAAGGCGACACCTACTCCCGGTACCTGGTGCGCATGCAGGAGATGCTGCAGAGCAACCGCATCCTCCGCCAGGCCCTGGAAAAGCTGCCGCCGGGCGACATCAAGGTGGACGACCCCCGGGTGAGCCTGCCTCCCAAGGACAAGGTCTACACCGACATCGCCGCGCTCATCAACCATTTCAAGATTATTCAGGAAGGCATTGTGCCGCCCAAAGGGGAGGTTTTCCAGGCCATCGAGGCCCCCAAGGGCGAGATGGGTTGGTATATCATCTCCGATGGCACGGCCCAGCCCTTCCGGGTCAAGGTCAGAGCACCTTCCTTTGTGGTGCTGAATGCCACCAATAAGCTGGCCACCGGGAGGCTGCTGGCCGACCTCATTGCCATCATCGGCACCATGGACATCGTCCTGGCGGACGTGGACAGGTAGATAAAAAAACTTTCAGTTTTCAGTTTTCAGCAAAAAAACTGCAGGGCGGGCACTGCCTGCCGAAAACAAAGGATGGGCAGAGCCCACCCTAGATAAAACGGAACGATCTATGGTCAATCTTACCATCGACGGCCGGGCCATTCAGGCGGAGCCAGGGAAGACCATCCTCGAGGTGGCCAAAGAGAATGGTATTTTCATCCCTTACCTCTGCTACCACCCGGCCTTAAAGCCCATCGGTTCCTGCCGCATCTGCGTGGTGGAAGTTAAGCCCGGGCCGCCCCGGCCCCTTCCCGCCTGCGCCACTTACGTGGCCGAGGGGCAGGAGGTCATCACCAACTCCGAGCGGGTCATGGCCATCCGCCAGGAATTGATGAAGCTGGTGCTGATCAACCACGCGGTGGAATGCCCCATCTGCGACAAGGGCGGCGAGTGCGAACTCCAGGACCTGACCCACACCCTGGGCATCGGCACCGTGGACTACGAGGCCATCAAGCTCCCCCCCAACATCGACTACGTTTCCCGCCTCATCGAGCGCCACCCGGACCGCTGCATCACCTGCGGCCGCTGCGTGCGCATCTGCCGGGACCACGTGGGAGCCATGGCCATCAATTTCATGAACCGGGGCTACTACACCGAACTGGGGTCGGGCCTTTTGCCCCTGGACTGCGAATTTTGCGGCTCCTGCGTGGACATCTGCCCGGTGGGCGCTCTCATCAACAAGGTCTTCAAGTACCGGGCCCGCTCCTGGGAGATGGAAAACACCCAGATGGTCTGCTCGTTTTGCGGCGGTGGCTGCAACTACACCGTGCAGACCAGGGACGGCCACATCATCCGGGTGCTGAACGAAGACTCGGTGCTCCTCTGCGGCCGGGGGCGTTTCGGCTTCCCGGTGGTGGAATCGGAGGACCGCCTCAAGACCCCGCTCATCAAGGAAAACGGCAATTTCCGGGAGGCCACCTGGGATGAGGCCATGGCCTTTGCGGCTAAACGCCTCAAGGAGATTATTGACGAGGCCGGTCCCGGCGCGGTTTACGGCGTGGGCTCGCCCCGGGCCACCAACGAAGCCAACTACGTTTTCCAGAAATTTTTCCGGGCGGGCTTAGGCACCAACAATCTGGACAATCCGGCCCGGCTGCACTATCTCAAGGCCATTGCCGCGCTGGCCCAGGTCTTCGGCTGGCCGGCGATCTCCAACGTCGAAGGTCCCGCCGCCAAGAGTGCAGCCTACCACTCCCCCTACAAGGTTTCCGAAGGGGCCCAGGGGAGCGGCTTCAGTTGTGTCCTGGGCACCCTCGAGGAACTGCCCCAGGCGGACCTGGCCCTGGTCATCGGCACTGATCTGACGCCGGAATTGCCGCCCCTGGGGTGGGGTGTCATGGCGGCCCGGCAGAACGATGCCTTCAAGCTCATCGTCGCCAACCCCCGCCAGACCAAGTTCGACCGCTACGCCAGCCTCAGCCTGCGCTACAAGCCCGGCGCCGAACGCCTGGTGGTGGCGGGGCTCATTAAGGCCCTGGTGGCCGCCAACCCCGAACTGGCTCCGGCCATCAGCGCCAAGGGTTTGGAGGAATTCTTAGAGATCCCGAAGAAATTAGGGCCCAAGGAATTTGCCACCAAAACCGGGATAGACTTTGCGGTCTTCGAGGAAGCCGCTCAACTCCTGATGAATGCCAAGGCCCCGGCCATCATCTTCGGCACCGAGCTCCTGGGGCAGGACAAGGGTGAGCAAACCGCCCTGGCCATCGCCGATCTGTTCCTCCTCATCGGCCGTCCCGGCACTCCCGGCAGCAAACTCTACCCCATCGCCGAGAAGGCCAACACCCGGGGCGTCTGCGAACTGGGGGTGCTCCCCGACCGGCTGCCCGGTTACCAGCCGCTGAACGCCGACAGTGCCCCGGCCTTCTTCGGGGTCCAAACCCCGGTAGCCGAGCCCGGCCCCAATCTCCTCGAGATGCTGGACCTCCTGGAGAAGGACGACCCGGCAGCGCCCCAGGCCCTCTATGCCCTGGGGGGCGACCTGGTGCGCTGGCTGCCGAACCGCTCCCGCACCGAAAAGCTCCTGAAGAAGCTGAAGTTTATCGTGGTGCAGGATGCCTTCCTCACCGACACCGCCAAGCTGGCCGACGTGGTCCTGCCCGTGGCGGTGCATGCCGAGCAGGAAGGCACCTACCTCAGCAGCGGCGGCCAATTGGGCGTGCTCGCTAAGGCCCTGGGCGTAAACGGTGTGCGCCCCGACTGGCAGATCATCTGCGACCTGGCCACCCGCCTGGGCTTCCGGTTGTCCTACCGCAACCCGGCGCACATCTTCCAGGAGTTCAGTGGCCTCATGCCCGCCTGGGCGGGGCTCGCCCCCAAACTGGCCCTCCCCTGTCCCCAAGTGGCGCCCAACGTCACCGGCGAGTTCAAGCCCTTTGACCTGGACATCAGCCTGCCGGGAAGGCGGCCCCTGGCCCTGATCATCGGCAAATCCTTGCAGCACTCCGGCTCCTTCACCACCCATGCGCCGGGCGCCACCCTCCAGGTGACCCCGGGAGCGGCCCTCCGGCTCAACCCCGATGACGCCGCCGGCCTGGACCTGGGGGATGGAGACGAAGCCAAGGTGATTTCCTCCCAGGGAGAGGTCACGGCCACGGTTAAAGTGAGCTTTGAGCTGCCTCCGGGAGTGGCGTTTTTACCCGAGCATTTCGGAGCACCGGCGGTAAACGAGCTGACGCTCAACTCCAACCTGGTTCGCGTAACCATTCAGAAGGCATAAAACGATGAACCTGCTGCTGTTGATTATTCTCTCGGTCCTGAAGATCACCCTGGTGCTCGTGGCCTTCCTGACGGCCATCGCCTACACCGTGCTCATGGAGCGGAAGGTCCTGGGGTTCATCCAGCTGCGCTACGGCCCCAACCGGGTGGGACCCTGGGGCCTGTTGCAGCCGGTGGCGGACCTCTTGAAGCTCCTCTTCAAGGAGGACTTCACCCCGCCCGGCGTCAACAAGGTGCTCTTCACCATGGCGCCCATCATCACGGCGGTGACGGCCTTCCTGCCCTTTGCGGTGATCCCCTTCGCCAAGGACATTCTGCCCCCCCAAATCACCATTTACGGGCAGACCGTCGATCTGAGTGTCGCGGCCCTGAACCAGGGGGTCATCGCCGACATCAACGTGGGGCTCCTGTATGTCTTTGCCATGGGCTCCCTGGCGGTGTACGGGGCGGTGCTGGGCGGCTGGGCCTCCAACAACAAGTACTCCCTCCTGGGGGGCCTGCGTCTGGCTGCCCAGATGGTGAGCTACGAGTTGGCCCTGGGGCTGTCCATCATCGGCGTGCTCATGCTGGCGGGATCGCTAAGCCTGGTGAAGATCGTCGAGGCCCAGAAGTGCATGTGGTTCATCGCCTATCAGCCCTTGGGCTTCTTTCTCTTCCTCATCGCCGCCTTCGCCGAGTGCGCCCGCACCCCCTTTGACCTGATCGAGTGCGAAAACGAGCTGGTGGCGGGCTTCCAGACGGAATACAGCTCCATGAAATGGGCGCTCTTCATGCTGGGCGAGTATTGCCACATCATCGTGGCCAGCGCTTTAGCCACCACCCTGTTTCTGGGCGGCTGGCAGGGACCCTTTCTCCCGCCCATCGTCTGGTTCATGCTCAAGACCTTCGCCTTGGTGTTTTTCTTCATCTGGATAAGAGGCACCTTCCCCCGTCTGCGCTTTGACCAGCTCATGCAACTGGGCTGGAAGGTCCTGCTGCCCCTGACCCTGGCCAACATCGTGGTCACCGGGATGGTTATCCTGTTTCTGAAGAGGTAGTTCATGCTTATTCCGTTAATCAAAGGCCTGGCCACCACCCTCAAGTATTGCTTCAGCAAGCCCATCACCCTCCAGTACCCGGAGGAAAAGCGGCAGGTCTACCCGCGCTTTAGGGGCCACCCGGAACTGGTGGTGAACGACGACGGCAGCCGCCGCTGCGTGGCCTGCACCCTCTGTAAGGTGGTCTGCCCCAGCAACGCCATCAAGGAAATCGTTCCCGCCGAGGGGCCGGAGCACGAGAAGTACCCGACCCAGTTCGTCATCGACCTGACCCGCTGCATTTTCTGCGGCTTCTGTCAGGAGGCCTGCCCCAAGGCGGCCATCAAGCTGAACAACCTGTACGAACTGGCCCAGTATCAGAAAAGTGTGCTGATCCTCGACATCGACAGGGCCACCCAGGCCAAGTCGCAGATGCGCACGACGGATTGGCTGTAGAACAAAAACTGCACACTTCCCTTAGGGAGGCATAAGGGATGGACTTGATTTTCTTCGGATTGGCTGCGGTGTCCCTGATCTCCGGGGTGTTGGTGGTCTTTCAGATTCACCCCTTGAGGAGCGCGCTCTGGCTCATCGTTAATTTCTTTGCGGTGGCCGGCATCTATCTTTTGCTCCACGCCGAATTCATCGCCGCCATCCAGATCATTGTTTACGCCGGGGCCATCATGGTCCTGTTCCTCTTTGTCATCATGCTCCTGAACCTGCGGCATCCGGAAGAGCCCACGAAAAGGCCCTATTCGGCCCAAAAGGTGGCGGGCCTGGCGGCCAGCGTGGCTGCGGCCTTCTTTATCGCCTACGGTCTGTCCCGGGTGCACCTGGCCCCTGGCCCCCTGGCTACTCCGGGGCTGGGCAACACCGAGTCCATTGCCAAGCTCCTGTTTACTGACTACCTGCTGCCCTTTGAGGTCACCAGTGTGCTCCTCCTGGTGTCCATCGTGGGCGCGGTGGTCTTGTCGAAAAAGAAGTTGCAATAAGCTTTGAGCGGTGGGCTTTGGGCTTTTTAAAAGAATAACCGAGTCTCCAAGTAGGCATAATTAAAGAGGTAACTTACCAGAAGGAAAAGTTTTTTAGCTCATAGCTCACTGCTCACCGCTCAGAGCTATGAACTGGGAGAACCCGTAATGGTTGTACCGCTGCCGTATATCCTGGGTTTAAGCGTGGCCCTGTTTGCCCTGGGGGCGATCGGGGTCCTCATCCGGCGCAACATCCTCATCATCCTCATGTGCCTGGAGATGATGCTGAACGCCGTCAACCTGGCCTTCATCGGTTTTGCCGACCATTTCAAAGCCGTGGACGGCCAGATGTTTGTCTTCTTTGTGCTGACCGTGGCCGCTGCCGAAGTGGCGGTGGGCCTGGCCCTGGTGGTGGCTATTTTTCGCCAGCGGGCCTCTGTGTACGTGGACGACCTGAACATCCTCAAGTGGTGAGGCAATTCCCATGATCGAGTATGTCTGGCTAATCCCGGTCTTCCCCCTGGTGGGCTTTATCATCAACGGCCTCATGGGACATCGGCTTCCCAAGAACGTGGTGGGGACCCTCGGCGCGTCGATGGTAGGTCTGAGCTTTGCGCTCACCCTGGCCATCTTTTACGAATATCTGCATCTCCCGGCGGCGGCTAAACCTGTGGAAGTCCCCCTTTACACCTGGATCGCTTCCGGCGCCTTCAAGGCCCAGGTAGCCTTCCTGGTGGACCCCCTGTCGCTGGTCATGCTGCTGGTGGTTTCGGGGATCAGCTTTCTGATCCACATCTATTCCATGGGCTACATGCATGACGACCCCGGCTTCCCCCGGTTCTTTGCCTACCTCAACTTCTTCGTGTTCTTCATGCTGATCCTGGTGAGCGCCAACAACTTCCTCATGATGTTTGTCGGCTGGGAAGGTGTGGGTCTGTGCTCTTACCTCCTCATCGGCTTCTGGTATGAGAAGAAGTCCGCCAGCGACGCCGGTAAGAAGGCCTTTGTGGTCAACCGCATCGGCGACTTCGGGTTCCTCCTGGGCATCTTCCTGATTTTCTGGACCTTCAATGCCGTCAATTTCCGGGAAGTCTTTGCCCTGGCTTCCAAGTACCCGGTGGGAAGCGGCATCATCACTGCCATTACCCTGTGCCTCTTTGTGGGGGCCACCGGTAAGTCCGCTCAGATCCCGCTCTATACCTGGCTGCCGGACGCCATGGAAGGCCCCACCCCGGTCAGCGCCTTGATCCACGCGGCCACCATGGTGACCGCCGGGGTTTACATGGTGGCCCGCTGCAGCGCCCTGTTCACCCTGGCCCCCGTCGCCATGATGGTGGTGGCCATCATCGGCGCCCTCACCGCCATCTTCGCGGCCTCCATGGGTATGTGCCAGTTTGACATCAAACGGGTCCTGGCCTACTCCACCGTGAGCCAGCTCGGCTACATGTTTCTGGCCTGCGGCGTCGGCGCCTTTACCGCCGGCATCTTCCACCTCATGACCCACGCCTTCTTCAAGGCCCTCCTCTTTCTGGGGGCCGGCTCCATCAGCCACTCGGTTTCGGGCGAGCTGGACATGCGCAAAATGGGGGACCTGAAAAAGCACATCCCCACCACCTACTGGACCTTCATGGTGGCCACCCTGGCGTTGTGCGGCATCTTCCCCTTCGCCGGTTTCTTCAGCAAGGACGAAATCCTCTTCCACTCCCTGGTGGACGGCCATATGCTTTACTGGGGCATCGCCACCGCCGCGGCCTTCATCACCGCCTTCTATATGTTCCGGGCGGTGTTCATGGTGTTTTACGGCGAATCCCGGGTTGACCCCCACGTGGCCCACCACGTCCACGAGTCCCCCAAGATCATGACCGTTCCCCTCATGATCCTGGCCATCGGCTCGGCCACCGTCGGTTTTCTGGGGATTCCCATCCTCCACGGCGCCCACAGATTCAAGGAATTCCTGGCGCCTTCCATCATGTATTCGGCCGGGCACCACGAGGCCCATTACTCCATTTCCTTTGAAGTGGGCCTGATGATCTTCTCCATGACGGTGGCGGTGGCGGGCATCATCACCGCCTACCGCATGTACATCCGCAAACCCGAACTGCCGAACCTCCTGGCCAATAAGTTCAAGGTCGCCTACGATCTCATCTTCCACAAGTATTACGTGGATGAGATCTACGACATGGCCGTGGTGGAGCCCATCAAGGACAGCTCCAATTTTCTGTGGCAGGGAGTGGACGTCCAGGTGGTGGACGGCGCGGTGAACGGTTCCGCCGGGGTCGTCGCCTGGCTGAGCGCCAACATCCGCAAACTTGAAACCGGCTTCCTCCAGAACTACGCCCTGGCCATCGTTCTCGGAGTCGCCGTCATCGTCGGTTATCTCGTCGGGCTGTAACCTTTAGGAGTTGCCATGCAGTTGCCCATTCTCTCAGTGCTGATCTTTCTCCCCCTGGTGGGGATCGTGCCTCTCCTGTTTCTGGACCAGAAAAACGACAAGGTCCTGAAGGGCTACACCCTGGCACTATCCCTGGTGGAGTTCCTGCTGTCCCTACGCCTCTGGTTCGGGTTTAACGATGCCTACGGCGGCATGCAGTTCGTGGAGCGCCACCACTGGCTGCCCCAGTACGGCGTCAGCTATTACCTGGGCGTGGACGGCTTTTCCCTGCTTCTGATCCTCCTGGCCACGCTGCTCACCCCCATCTGTGTGCTGGCCACCTGGAATGACGTCCAGACCCGGGTCAAAGAATTCATGATCTGTCTCTTGTTTATGATGAGCGGTATGATCGGTGTCTTTGTCTCCCTGGATATCTTCCTCTTTTACGTATTCTGGGAACTGCAGCTCATCCCCATGTACCTCCTCATCGGCGTCTGGGGGAACCCCGCCCGCCGGGTCTACGCCGCGGTCAAGTTCTTCCTGTACACCATGTTCGGGTCGCTCCTCATGTTGGTGGCCATCTTGGTGCTCTACTTCTATAACGCCAAGGTCACCGGCACCTATACCTTTGATCTCCTGCAGCTCTACGGCTTAAACGTCCCCTTCCACCTGCAGTTCTGGATGTTTTTGGCCTTTGCCATCGCCTTTGCCATCAAGGTGCCCATGTTCCCCTTCCACACCTGGCTGCCGGACGCCCACACCGAGGCGCCCACCGTGGGCTCCGTCATCCTGGCCGCGGTGCTCTTGAAAATGGGGACCTACGGCTTTCTGCGCTTCAACATGCCGCTCTTCCCTGAGGCCGCCCATTACTTCGTGCCGCTGTTCTGCATCCTGGCCATCATCGGCATTGTCTACGGCGCCCTGGTCTCCATGGTGCAGCCGGACTTGAAGCGCCTCATCGCCTTCTCCTCGGTCTCCCATTTAGGCTTTGTCATGCTGGGCCTTTTCGCCTTCAATATGCAGGGGGTCCAGGGGGGCGTCATCCAGATGATCAACCACGGGCTCTCCACCGGGGCCTTGTTTCTCATCGTCGGCTGTATTTACGAGCGCCGCCACACCCGCCTGATCGCCGATTTCGGCGGCCTGTCCACCCCCATGCCCGTCTTTGCCACCATCTTTATGATTGTGGCCCTGTCCTCCATCGGGCTGCCGGGGTTGAACGGCTTCGTGGGTGAATTTCTCATCCTCCTCGGTTCCTTCCAGGTCAACAAGCTCTATGCCGCCATCAGCGCCACCGGCGTGATCTTCGCGGCCTGTTACATGCTCTGGATGTTTCAGCGAGTCATGTTCGGCAAGGTGACCAACGAGAAGAACATGCACCTGAAGGACCTGTCCTGGCGGGAAATCGGTTACTTTGCGCCGCTCTTGCTGTTTATCGTCTGGATCGGCGTCTACCCCAATACTTTTTTGAAGAAGACCGAAGCCACCACCGCCCAGTTTGTCGCCAAGATGTCCAAGGCGAAGGGCGAAAAACTCACCTTATCCCACCTCGTTAAGGGGGAGGCGAGATGATCATCACCGCACCCAGTTTCCACCTGTCGAGCATCGGGCCCTGGCTCACCCTGACCATCGCGGCCATTGTCATCCTCCTGGTGGATGCCTTCTCGCCCAAGGGCAGGAAGGGCATCTTCCCGGCCCTGGCGCTGGTAGCCCTGGCCGTGGCCGCCTGGCAGACTCACTGCCTCTGGGGCAAGGCTGGTACTGATTTTTCCCGCATGGTGTATCTCGACAACTTTGCCTTTTTCTTTTACATGATCATCCTGTTGGGGGCGTCCCTCACCGTATTGCTGTCGCCCCATTACCTGGAGGAGTTCGGCAAGAACCTGGGTGAGTATTATGCCCTGCTGCTCTTCGCCACCACGGGCATGCTCCTCATGGCCGCCAGCGCCCATTTCATCATGATCTTCCTGGGCCTGGAGATCATGTCCATCGCGGTTTACGTGTTGGCCGGCCTCTTCCGGGAAGACCCCCGGAGCAACGAGGCCGCCCTGAAATACCTGGTCCTGGGGGCCTTTGCCAGCGGCTTTCTGCTCTTCGGCATGGCCATGCTCTACGGCGCCTCCGGGGGCACCCTGTATCTGAATGAGTTGGCTGCCAAGCTCACCTCCTACGTCACCCTCACCAGGCCCCTGACCCTGTTGGCCCTGGCCCTCATCATCGTGGGCTTCGGCTTTAAAGTGGCCTCCGTCCCCTTCCACATGTGGACTCCGGACGTTTACGAAGGCGCGCCCACCAACGTCACCGCCTTCATGGCCGTAGGCGTCAAGGCCGCCGCTTTCGCCGCCTTCGCCCGGGTCATGTTCGAGGTCTTCCCGGCCTTCACGGTGCAGTGGAACATGATCCTCTGGGTCCTGGCCGTGGCCACCATGACTCTCGGCAACGTCGTGGCCATCGCCCAGACCAATATCAAGCGCATGCTGGCCTACTCCAGCATCGCCCACGCCGGCTACCTCATGGTGGCTTTGGTGGCCGCCAACCAGCTCGGCGCAGTGAGCCTCCTCTATTACCTCCTGGCCTATACTCTGATGAATATCGGGGCCTTCGGCGTGGTCATCCTGGTGGGGAGGAAAAAAGACAGCTACCTGAACATCTACGACTATGCCGGCTTGGGCTTCCAGTACCCCGGTCTGGCCGCCATCATGGCTCTGTTCATGTTCGCCCTGGCGGGGGTGCCGCCCACCGCCGGTTTTGTGGGGAAGTTCTACATCTTTTCCGCCGCGGTCAAGTCGGGCTATATCTGGCTCGCCATCCTGGGAGTCATGAACTCCCTGGTGTCCGTGTATTATTACCTGCGCATCACCGTCCTCATGTACATGCGCCCCGCCGAAGCTGACCTGGGGCCCATCCCCTTCACCAAAGGCGTCACCTTCGCGGTGGTCCTGACCGCGGTGGGCGTCCTGGCCATCGGCATTTTCCCGGGCTTCCTTTACAATCTGGCCGTTAATTCCGTCAAGATCTTCCCTGGCCTCACAGGGTAGATTTCGAATATAACTCTACATATACGCAAGAAAAGAAGGGGGTAAGGCTTGTCGGCCTTACCCCCTTCGCTTTGGTTTCCATCTAGCGCCGGCGCCAGGCAACGCCTGAACCGCCGAGGGCGGCGGTTCTACATTTTGCGTGCTTCCATTGTTACCTTAAGGTCATTGATTTTTCGCTCAGATTGACATTGTCACAAATTTCTTCCATCAAATATCGTTTCTGTCGATCTTTTCGTCGGCTTCTTCGCGCGAAACCGGCTTTCCAATAACGATAAGTCTCGAAACCCCCACCGCGATCACCCAATAGACCACCATAGCCAGCAAGGTCGTCCATTCGAAAACGCTTTCTTCCACTCTCGTTATCTTGAACACTGCCAGAAATGGCCCGACGAAAGGAGAAGACGCGCCATAGATAAATTTCGTGAATCCGGCCGCCGGATTGGCAGCGCTGAGTTTTAAAAAAGAAGCGAAAACCGAGCAACACCTCTATGATTCCAAAAATAAACCAAACGACCTGCTTGCCGCGCCAAAGCGCCTTCACTCGCCGGGGCGGCTTTCTGGGAGCTTCTGGTGCTGGAGCTATTTCAATTTTCTGTGTGGGTTGCCGAAACATAGCGACCCCTCCGCTTTAATTTTTGTTGCCGTCGAACAAGTAACATTTGCGGGGCGGTCCTTAGGGGCGAGTTCCCCCGCCCCCGTGCTACCAATTTTTGCCTACTTCCCCTTCAAATCATGAATCCTGGCCTCCACCCCGGCGATCTCCTTTTTGAGATCCTCCAGATAGCCATGCAGGCACTCCAACTGCTCGGCCGGGGACACGAAACGCCGCCAGCCCCCGCCATAGCAGCAGCCGTGATGGCCCATGCCGTGAGGGCTGCAACAACCAGAGCCGTGGTGGCCCCCGCCAAAACCATGTCCATAACCGTGGCCACCGCCGCGGCCGTGGCCTCCTCCTGGCATATCACACATAATACTTACCTCCTGTGGGTTGGTTCAGTATCCCTTAAAGATAAGAACAAAGGTTCCCTGGGGGAAGATGCTCCCCCTATTTTCTCCCGAAAAATTTCAGGCCCTAAAACAAGACCCGGATCCCGAAGAGGTTCTGGTTCTCCGTGGGCCCCCGGAAGCTAAATATGGTCTCCCGGTATTGAAAACGGTAAAGTATGGCCAGGTCCATGACCCCGTGGAAGTCCAGGCCCGTCTCCACAAAGCCGTCCACGACGTCCCTGCTGCCCTGGTAGGCGTCCATCCACTCCACCCCGCCACACACATTGAGAATTTTGCGATTCGCCCGCAAAATGTCCCCCGGGCCTCGGCTGCCACATTCCAAGTGGCCGGCGCGCGAATCGAATTAAAATAGTGGGCCAGACTCACCTGGGCATTGAATTTATTCAGCCACTGTCACCACCGGGGACTTTTTCTCCCCTTCCGGCTCTTCGGCCCGGGCGTCCTGGCTGATGCCAATAAAACGAGCAGGAGGAGATGCAGCACCCGTCCAGCAGGCGCTCCGAGCCCCGCTGCCCGGCCCCCTCCGTGGACGGCCCGCCCCCCCGGGCATTGCCTCAGGCCGCCTTGCGGGTACGCTTCTTCAAACGATTCATGCGGCGGCGCAGGATATTGATCTTTTTGTTGGATTCTCCGGCTTCGTAGGCTTCGGCCTTGAGGGCCCGAAGGTCCTTGACTTTCTGCTTGAGTTCCCGCATGTTCACAGTTTTGGCGGCCTTGCCTTCGTCGGCGATACCCTTCACTTCCTTGATGGCCCTCAAGAGCTCTTCTTTGTTCATGCCGTGCACCCCGGTGATCTCACCCATATCCAAGGCGTATTTTCGGAGTTCCGTTGCCGTCATCCGGTCCAGGGGTTTCTCTTTTTTATCCTTCTTTTCCTTTTTAGCCATGATCCTCTCTCTTTCCGATGTTATTAACGGTTCTTACTGCTAAAGGTCGGTAGGGCGGGCGTCCCCGCCCGCCATCTCGGTGCCCAGTGCGCACCCTACACTCCCTGCTACCTACTTTTTCTCAGCTTCTTCTGATTTCTCAATCATCTTCATAAACGGCTTGATCAGATCAATGGGAATGGGGAACAGGGTGGTGGAATTTTTCTCCGCCGCAATTTCCCTGAGCGTCTGCAGATACCTGAGCTGCAGGGACATGGGCTCGCTGGCCATCACATGCGCGGCATCAGCCATCTTGGCGGCTGCCTGAAACT
>Ga0207826_1000082_pt1 | contig 23816 bp, 26 predicted proteins | sample LuqExpMetageno80_FD_187837 | JGI IMG/M metagenome (GOLD analysis project Ga0207826, IMG submission 187837) | Tropical forest soil microbial communities from Luquillo Experimental Forest, Puerto Rico - Sample 80 (SPAdes) | ecosystem: Environmental > Terrestrial > Soil > Tropical forest ... | reverse complement strand
AGAAGCGCGAGCCCGTGAGCGACACCGACCACTGAAGTGGTGGACAGTTTGAAAGCGCTTGACCCAAAACGGCCGATTAGAGAAGGGACATAGATACCGCATAGAAAACCCGCCTCACGTATCTCTCCTGATTGTTCGGCGCACCCGTGGCAACGCATAGCACGAGTCACGGACAAGCCGCGCTCGCAAACTTTCCGTCAGCGACGCGACTACGCAATTATCAAACTTGGTAGGAATGGCTCTGCCAACGCGGCCCCGGTACTTTCTGGTCCGGCGATTCAAAAACATAACCGCAATTTGTGCAGTGCCAGAAATTACGGACTGCTTGCGCATTGGTATATCCGGACCACTCAGGCGCGATAAGCTCTTCACCGCATAAATGACATTTCATCTCTTTCAGCATTTTCCCCTCCCTGAACTAGTCTAGAAAGGATGACGAGGTGATCGAATAACGATCCTCTTTATTGCACCACATGGGCCTGCTCTTGGCCCAATCTCGACCTAAGCCGAACTTGCACACGGCGTCTGCTCTGAGGAGCAGAGCGAACCTAGTCGCGGTTGGGCTTATGGCGGGTAATGACCCAAAGTGGATGTGGCGAGTGCATCACAAAATGTCCGTTTTTGGGTGCCAGCTCGGGTAAAGCGGACATTGTTTGTGAGTTTTCGGAGTTTTGGTTGCGCAAATTGTCAAGACCGCTGCCAGTGGCCCGTCCGAGAAAGGTTCTTCTGCAAAATTTGGCGAGCCTTTTTGTGCGCGATCTCTGGCAATTCCGGCGCTGGCGCTTCGTGGAGATAGTTCACGCGCCAAACGAAAGGTAGATGATTATTCACAGTCGTGATGCCGCGGCGGTTTTTGTAAGTCTGCATGGCCTGCTCCATTCGGTTTTTCGTGCTGTACGAATGCGCCTGTCGGCTGCATGGTCGAAAATCGCGATCATGTTCGCCTCCACCAGGTGCATGTGCGTTTGCGTTTGTACTTTGCACGGGCTCCGTCGACGATTTCGTCCCAAGAGTCTGTGCTCACCGCGGTGGATTTAGATGCCTTCGGAGCAACAATGAATCACGCGGAAGTACTGGCGCCATCTTGCGTGCGGCAGGCCGACCGGCCGGTAAGTGTCTGTAGGCGAATGGAAATGTGGGCGGGGCAAAATGACCTGCGCTCAGTACTTACGTACTGGGATGCGTGACGCGATAGCTCAGTGCGAGCGATAGCATTCGGTTTGCGGGCTGATGACCGTGCTGCATGTTTGGACCCGCTCAGATTGACAGGCTCACTTGACCGGCGCAGGCTTGGTTCTGCCAAGCCATATCTGTGATCTGCACGGCGTGACCCCTTGCGCGGTTGCGCGTCAAGCCGTGCCGCTATGCGGACCCTCCAGACCTGCTGCTGGATAGGGAGGCTTCAATGCTCGAGAAGACATGCGGATTGGCCGCGGCTGCTTTGGCGGCGACCACGATGACAACAGCTGCGTTGGCGCATTCTGACGACCTTGGACGAGCGAAAACGATCGAAGAACTCGGTCGGGTCCAGTTCCAAACCTCCTGTACCCCTGAAGCGCAGGCACAATTCGAGCGTGCCCTTGCGATGTTGCATTCGTTCTGGTTCCCGGAAACGATCAAGGCGTTCTCGGCCGTCGCCGAAACCGACCCGAGCTGTGCAATCGCATATTGGGGTGTCGCGATTAGCCAGCGTCCCAATCCGCTGGTCGGCCCGTTCGATGCAGCAGCCTTGAAGCGCGGCTTGGAGGCAGTGCAGAAGGGCAACTCCATCGGCGCCAAGACCGAGCGTGAACGCGATTGGCTTGCGGCGATCGAGGAGTTCTACAAGGACTACGACAGTGTCGATCAGGTCACGCGCGCCAAGAACTACGAGAAAGCGATGGAGGCGCTCGCCAAGAAATATCCCGACGACGTCGAGGCAAGGATCTTCTACGCGCTCGCGTTGAACGAGACGTTCGATCACAAGTCAACCGACAACCTGCTCAAAGCGATCGAGATCCTGGAGCCGATCGACAAGCAATATCCCGATCACCCCGGGGTGACGCACTATCTCATCCACAGCTACGACTTCCCGATCCTGGCCGACCGCGGCGTGGCTGCCGCCGACAAGTATGCCAAGATCGCACCGGCGGCGCCGCACGCGCTGCACATGCCCTCGCACATCTACTCGATGGTCGGCATGTGGGACGCCTCGATTGCGTCCAATCTGGCCTCGATCGCGGCCTCCAACGACTATGCCGAGAAAAGCAAGCTCGACGGCGTGCTTGCGGGCGTCCCGCACGCCTACGACTTCATGGAGTACGCCTATCTGCAGCTCGGCCAGGATGCCAAGGCGAAAGCCCTTATCGCGGACAGCGCCGCGATCAAGAAGGTGGTGGGACCGGTCCTGGGCGGCCGGATGGCGCAGGCAGCAGTGCCCGCCCGCTACATGCTGGAGCGGCAGGACTGGCGCGGAGCGGCGCAGCTTCAGCCGCTCGGGCTCGGCATTTCCCCAGCAGACGCCGTCACGCATTTCGCCCGCGCGATCGGCGCCGCGCGCAGCGGCGACCTCGGCGCGGCGCAAGCGGATGCCGCCAAGCTGATCGAGATTCACGCCGACCTGGAAAAAGCAAATCAGAGCTACTGGGCCGGGCAGGTCGAGATCCAGGCGCTGTGCGCCCAAGCCTGGATCGCCCAGAGCCAGGGCAAGCCGGAGGATGCGCGCAAGTTCATGCGCGCTGCCGCCGATCTCGAAGACGCAAGCGAGAAGCACGTGGCGATGGAAAACCGCCTGTACCCGATGCGCGAACTGCTGGGCGATCTGCTGATGGAGCAGGGCCAGGCCGGCGAGGCGCTCAAGGCCTACGAAGCCTCGATGAAGAACTCCCGCGAGCGCCTGCGCGGATTCTATGGTGCCGCCAAGGCCGCCGAGGCATCCGGGGACAAGCGGAAGGCGACGACCTACTTCACCGAATTGCTGCGGCTGACAAAGAACGCGGACGCCGAGCGCCCGGAGATCAGAGCGGCGAAGGAGGCACTCGCGTTGCGCTGAGCGCGCGCCAGTGGCCGCTTTCAGCGTATCCAAATTGCCCGGGCGAACATCGCCGCCGGATGCGCGGCCGGCTCAGTGAACCGACTTCTTGTAGGCCGTGATCGCCCTCTGCAGGTCCCCGTATTCGTCGCAGGGGATGAGGCAGATGCCTTCCAGAGCCGCGAGGTGCTGTTCGGCCGCAGCGACATCGCCCATCGTCAGATAGATCTCGCCCATGTGCTCATGAGCTGCGCGGTGTCGAGCATCATATGCCAGCGCCTGCCGAAAGTGCGCGAGAGCCGGCTGCGGCTCCCGCAGTCGCCGATAGCTGTATCCGAGATAGTTCTGGATGTCCGCATTGCGTGGATCGCGCAGGGCAGCCGACTTGAGCGACCTGATGGCGCCGCTCCAATCGCCGACCGCCATCGCCTTCTTGCCCGCGGCAAAATCCTCATCGAGTTGCGCCCAGTCAGCATTATCCGCGAGCGATGCCATCGTGGTGCAGATCGGCCACGTGTCGTCGCCGGCAAGCTCGGTCGGCGCCACCGGCCGCACGACGAGATAAATGGCAGCAGCCGCGCAGGCCGCGCTTGACATGGAGATCAAGATGATGGTGCGGATCATCATGGCTCGCTGTTTGCTCTGCCGCGCCCATGACCGCAGCCAGATTAGCTCTTTCTTCCTCGAGCTACAACGTCGGATAGCTGCGCGCTGTTCTTCTTTCTATCGCTCATTTGGAGATTAGAGCCCGACTGGGTCATGTCAGCTTTGGGAGAGGATCATAATAGGTTTCGGCCGTAACCTGCGAAGGGGCAGACCCAATATCGGCGCGCTTCTTCAACCTTCTCGGCGCGCTCACGCATCACGCTCGAAGTCGCGCGGTCCGGCGTCTTAAACGGATTGTCGCCTGCCGACACGACCGGCGTCGGCTGATGCAATAAGGTGCGGATTTTTTGGACTGCCTTCATGGACCCCTCCATTGGTTGGCATGTAGGCACTCAGCCCCTGACCTACAATTTTAACTGTGATGTCGATCACTGAAGGGGATTCAAATCGACGCGCGCGTGATGCGCATCACAGCATGCGATGCGCGAATTTGGTCAGATCAATTTGTTTCACCTAGGAGCTGATCTTCACCTAGGTGGACGTTTTCCCGAGACTGGCCCCGGCGCGCCGGGGCCTTTTTCGTTCGGGGGCGAGTTTCCACAGCCGCCAAGATAGGGTTGGGGGCCTCTTTCATTCGTCTTCACCGCCATCGCAAATAAAAAGTAAGGCCGCGCTGTAGGACGAAGCGCGGCCCTACGGCGAAAGCTCTTCGAGAATGCGCCCCTTAGTCTCGATCGCGAACAGGGCTGTCACGAGTGAGCCGATCAACAGTACTCCGGCGAATACAGCGAAGACATACTGAATGCCGAAACCTGCGATAACCCACCCGACGAGAATTGGTCCTGAGGACGAGCCGAGCCGTAGCCACGCACTGCCGACTCCGGCGCCAATCGCGCGCAGCCGAGTCGGATAAAGCTCGGCCGAGTAGAGATAGAGCGAAAAGGTGATGGTCTGCACGATCGCGTAGCCTAGGCCTGCCAGCACCAGAACTTGAATGGCGGACGTGGCCCCGAGCAAAGTCAGAGCGGCTAGCGGGATGGTTGCTCCGACGAACGCGATGACATACCAGCGCTTTCGTCCGACTCTGTCGATCAAAAGGGCGCACGCCACCGCTGCGACGAGACCTGCGAAAGATGTCGTGAAGCCGTAGGCGAGACTGGTTTCCAGCGGCAGTTTGAAGGTTTGCCGATAAAGCGTCGGCAGCCAAGTAATGGTGCCGTTCGCGACGACATACGAGGTGAACCAGAGCACCCAGATTGTCAGGGTCCGCTTCAAATAAATTCCCGAGAAGAGTTCGCGCCAGTTCGTCTTGCTCTCCGGGCCGGCGAGAGCGTCAACGGGCGCGGGCGCGGGCAGGACGCCGCCGCGGGCGATCGATCACACTCTTCTCGAGCAACGAGACGATCCTGTCGGCTTCGTCGTAGCGGCCCTTCGCGGCGAGCCAACGCGGTGACTCCAACATGAACCAGCGCAGCGGGATCATCAGCATCGAAGGCACCAGGCCAACGCTTTTTCCATCGCGTATGCGAGATGGGTCCCATTGTCTTCAAATATCCTTCCGCATCCCGAGAGCAGGACCGAGAGCAGCAGCAAAGTGGTCGTGCAGCGGACATGGGCAGTGGTGAGGCACAAGGTCATTGCCTCTTCATCCGCAAGTTCGGGCGCGACCGCAACCGGAGCAGCCTCGGTCGAACTGCAGAAAGGTTTGCACCCGGTCTCCCGCGACCTTCCCAGACTTTTTGCAGACGAGCTTCCTCAGCAATTTTGGCAGGCTGTCTGATTCGTCCGAGCCACGACAGGGCTCTGGCTTTGTTTGAAGGCCAGAAGCCCAAGGACGAAGTCGACGCGGCGATCGCAATGCAAATGGCCTGTGCACATGGAGCCAGCATGATGTTGCTGGCGCGGTTTGGAGGCGGTGGCGGTGGTGATCGTCGTGTCCAAGCACTCGCACATGCCACCGCCCGGCTGATAAACGCCTTCAGCAACGCCGCCGAGACACTTCGGAAGCGCCAAAACGGAAGTTCTCAGTACATGCGGATCGAGCACGTTCACGTCGGGGACGGTGGACAAGCGGTGATCGGCAACGTGCAACGAGCCAAACCGTCCGACGAGTGACTTCATCCGTCACCAGGCTGGCGCGGTCAGCTTTGCGGCTTGGCGCCGGCACCGGAACGCGACCAGGCAAGGTCGTGACTGTCGCGACGAATTAGTAGGTGCGATCAGTCACGCAGACGTCCTTTGACAGCGTTAGCACGCGCCTCATAGGTGATGTGTCCTGCTGTATCGGCCGGAAGCCGTGCTCGTACATTGCTTTTAAGAAGCTCCAAGTCCGCAGAGGACATGCTGGCGAGAGTGGGACGTAAGCTAGGAGAGCCCGCTAAGGTGACGGACCAAAACTCTTCAAAACTGGCGAACGTGCGCTGAACGACGATCTGGCGGGTCTCGACTGCCTTCAATCCGGCATCACGCCACAACTGCTGCATCGCTTCCGTTCGAGAGGCTTGGACGCTCGGCGGGTCTACTGGGTTGATCCCCATAGCCCGCAATTCGACCCGCAGCGGTTCCAGGGTAAAGCCGCCGCCTAGAATGTCCCATGCGTATGCGGCGACAACCCCGCCTGGCCGTACTACACGGACCATCTCGGCCACAGCCTTGGACGGATCAGGCACAAAAAAGATCACCAGCGCCATGATGGCTACGTCGAAGGCGCCTGTGGCGAATGGAAGTGCCATCGCATCGCCCATGTCGAACTTTGCCGAACGCGCCCCGGCTCTGCTGCGAGCGAACGCAAGCTGTGCCTCTGAGGGATCTATCCCGTCGACCTGAGACGGTGCGCACCGGGCGATCACGAGCTCTGTAAAAGCACCGTTCCCACAACCCACATCAAGCCATCGCAAGCCAGGCGGGACGGCGAGCCAGTCAAGAAACAAGCTCCCCGCGAGTTGACTCCACTTCCCCATGTAGCGTTCGTAAGCAGCTCCATCCTCGAACCGGATTTGAGATTGCGCCATGGCGGCCCCTGCTGACGTTCCGTAGTATAGGACCTGTGATCTCACTCTGCCGAGTTGGTCGGGGCTCATGCCGCTCGAAGTGTTAAGCGGGCCATGGAACCCTACATTTAATTGGACTGGGCCGCCCCAAAAAGCGCAGATTGATGCTTATCAAGCCTTCAGACGGGAGTGAAGGCAATGCGCAGGTTCATCCACTACGAGAACATCAAGCACTTTAAAGAATTGCTTGAACGGACAACCGACGAAGCGGAGCGGGACCGCATCCTGAAGCTCTTGGCCGAAGAGGAAGCCAAAATCCCTGACAACCAGCCCGAGATAAAACCTGCGACCGAGACCGCAGCACAAGTGGCCGCAGCGTCGAGTGGCGGATCGACTCCTAGCCAGCTAACCGCTGCCAAAACCTCCGACAGTGAGTGCTGCGAATCGAAGCGAGAACAGACGAAAGAGTGGTTGGAGTTTTAGCTGTTGGCTGTGATGCGGCCATCACGGCTTCGCGCGATCGTGCTGCGGAACTATCGCATGGATGTGTCTAGCTGGCGCCCGATAGCCCCTTTGCCAATTTCGACCTCGACCTAGATGTCCAGATAGGCCCAAGCACCTGGTTCCCCCTCACAGCCCCCCAAACCCCGAGGAACCGGCGCTTGGAATCCGGAGAGGCCGTTCGTCAACGGGGCGGCCTCTCTTTCAATTCTCGGAACGAAGTCGGGTGTAGCCGCCTTGCCTAGCGCCGGCTTGGTTCAGCCCCCTCAAAACCGCACCGATGCGCACACGTCCAGAACGGAGGATCAAGTGCGGAAGATTATTTCAGTCGCGCTCGGAGTTGCCGCCGTGGCGGCGTTGTCGGGTGGTACGGAGGCAAGGGACGGCTGCGGGCCCGGCTGGTATTTCGACGGCTATGGCTGCCGACCGAAGGCCAGAGAGTACTACGGGCCGCCGCGCTATGTGCCAGGCCCGCGTTACGTGGACCCCGGACACCCTTACGGCTACCGCTACAACTACGGCGACCCGAGATGCGGCCGGCCGAATTACACAATCCAGGATGGCGTCTGTAAGCCGTACGCTGGCCGGTGAATCGAATTGACCTACGAAGTCCTGATGAAAGAGGCCGCTTAGTTGGCGGCCGACTAACAGGCCTGCAGCCAAAACGAGCCACAATCGACCGCCGACGATAACCACCAAAGTATCAATATCAGAATCGGAATGCCGACCGCAGTGATGGCGTTCCGTGTGCACTCCTCATCGCGTTCTCTATCAACGACTGTCCGGGAGAAGCACCGAGGCCCCAGCCGTCCCCCGTTATGTGCATCGTGGCTTTTGGGGCCGTCGTAAGCGGCCGCCAAGACAGCGCGCAGCCTTTCCTTATCCACACGCGGCAACCAATAGCCACGATTCCGGCGTACCTTTGGCGTTGACGAGTTCGGCAGCTCTATCGACGAGCGTTTGAATCCGCTTCGCCTGATCGGAGTTTGGGGGAGACGATTGCGAATAAGCCGAATTGGCAGAAACCGCGAACAAGGCGCATATGATGGTCAGGAGCCTAAACATGTCCTACCCTTAATGGGACGCGCCCCCTAGAGACCCTAGCAAAACAATCTATCGAATGTCTCCTGCGGCTCGATGGTGACGATCTGCGCCGGCTGCCACCCTCAGATCGCAAGGCAAAGCTGCGGAAGCTGCTGCGCCGGTCCGATCACGGCATCCAGTACGTCGAGCACACGGAAGGCGACGGTGACGAGATGTACGAGGCTGCCTGGAAACTCGGGCTGGAGGGCATCGTCTCGAAGCGGCCGACAGCGCCCTACAAATCCGGACTGCGCAAAAGCTGGATCAAGGCGCAGAATCCGAAGTCGGCGGCGTACATGCGGATTATGGACGGGACATTCTGAACGCGGAAGTTTCAGCGTGGGGGAATCAACCAGTCCAAATCGCCCGTGCGCCAAGTTTCCTTGGCTTCCACGTCACGCGCTTTCTGCGCATGCTCCTCAGCTTCCTTGGCGCGGCCGCGCTTATTGTTTTGGATCCCGGAGTACGCTGTGACAGAAGTCACTATTTATCGCTAACTAACGTACCGACCGTCGATCCGGCTTGAGGGCGAATAACAGGCTTCGCAGCCATCGTTTATGCTGCCCCACTTCGGGTTCGCATTGCTGCTAACAGAAAGGCCGCGCGGTTGCTGCCTGACGCGGCCCTTCCTCGGTGCTCTACTCTCGAAATGCCCGGAGGCGGAGGAGCACCAGGCGCGGCGGGGCGCAAGCGATCATCGAGAGCTGAAGTCGCCCGGTACCCGCGGATCATCGACGGGGCGTTCTGATATGTAAAAGCCCCGGACATTGCCCGGGCCTTATTTAACTCAGATGCCAGTCAGATCAGAGCGAGCCGATCCCATTAACTCCCATAGGGTCGGCTAAACCAAGTGTGTATGTATCGCTACCGATTCGGACCGGGCGAGAATTTCCAGCCGCCGCTCGACGATGCGTTCCGTCCGCAGGTAATTAAGCCACCGCACGACGAAAACTGTCGCTGAGGCAAATACTGCAAAGGCGAGGACAGCAATCGCGACTGCGGCCACGCGAACCTCCTACCTGACAAGGCAGAATGCCGCGGTGGCGGTTAAGACAATCCTGATGGGCGAACGTCAATTATTCCTAATCAGCGCGAACAAGAGCCGCGGCGATCGAATGCAATGGTCGGACGACGATTACGACGTCGGCGAAGGCTCGCCTGATGGCCCGGTGATCGACGAATTTACAAACTATCTGTTGCGCCGACTGGGAACTGGTGGTTCTGGGCGGTCCAGGCCGTGGGCGCTGAAAGCGGAGCGGCTGAAACCCGCGAAGCTGCGATGGCGGAATTTAAGGCGCAGTGGGCGCGGCTGCGCCGGTGAGTGCATCCGTAGATCAGGCGGCCCTAGCACAAAGGACGAAAAAGAGGCCGCACCCTGTCCATCGGATTTTCACATTGTCGCAAGTGTCGAGAATCTCGTCGCAGCTTGCGAAAGGTCAAAGCGGCCTCCAACGTCTACAATGCACATAGTTAACGGGGGCCTCTCCATGACATATCTAGTGGCCGACGGTCTTCGTCCCTTTCTTTCACGGACGTACGAAAATTTTGCATTCCGTATGTCACTTTGGATACTGGCCGGTGGTGTTGTCGGCAGCTTCGCGGCCTGGGTCGTGTTCCCACCCGCGTAGGTGCAGTGAGTGCCAACGAATAAGGATTTACGAAGGACCAGCGAAGAAGTCTGAGCTGGGGTTTGGGGTGCCTGGGGCCACGTTCGCGCTGTTAAGTGGCAGCGGCGTGGCCCTTTCCTTTACAGGCGTCGACTCTACGTATTGCTGACCGCGGCAACCATGTAGCCCGGCACTCTCATTTCAGTGGCAGCTATCGCAGCATTCCTTGGCTGCCCAAGCTTCTCTTCCTTCCTTGACGAGAAACCAGACGATCCCAAGGGAAGTTACGGCATCAATCCACCATACGCCGATGAAATATTCAGCCGTCAGGCCGAGCACGACCATCAATGAGAGCCAGCCACAAGTGATCGACTCGACTGCATCCGCCCTCAGCGCACGGCTTCCAATTTGTTCAGCGATGACGACCTTACGCTTGGCTAAAAAATACATGATTGGAATAGCAACCAAAGCAATTAGTAGTCCCGCCATTGAGAATTCTTGTGCTCGTTGTGTCCACAAACTCCATGCAGCGGTAATCATTATATAAGTTGCAAGAGCGAACAACAGTCCGCCCCCGATCTTGCTTGCGCGCAGTTCAACGACGTCCAAAACGGCTTGGCCGTGCCGCAGTTCAACATTCAGCCGCCAAACCAGAATGCCGGCTGAAATCAGCTCGATTACGCTATCTAGGCCAAAGGCGAGCAATGTGATGCTTTGCGCAACGTATGCGCTCCATAGCGCCACGGCCGCCTCGATCACCATCCACGCGATGGTGAGCCATTCCAGCCAGAATGCTTGCTTGATAAGCTCGATGCGGTTTGGAGTATCGGCTATGCTCATTTTGGAAACCTAACACCGCCTCAACCAGGCGCCGAATGCATCGCGGATCGCGGGCCGGTAGTAGTGCAAGCCATCCGTGCCGTTCTCAGGGTTACTGCCGCTTTCCGACCACGCCATGCGCCACGCGAGCAAGCCCGAGCACATTCGACCCGCTACGTTGAACGCCCCGGATCGCGAAAGGGTCAAATGAAGAGGCCGTTAGCGGCCTTACAAAGAAAGGCCGCACCGGGGGTAGTGCGGCCTATCAGTTCTATGATGAAGCGCCTGGACAGGGGGGGTAGGGGGCTGGGGGTCCAGGGCGCTCTTATAACCAGCATATAAATACCGACCCTGAAATTAGAAGACCGAAGGGAAGATTTTTTACCAAAGATGCGGCCTGGCAATCCGAAGCCGCGAAAGGGAGTTGTACCGGGGGGCGACGAACGACGTTACGCCGTCGGCTGCTAACATCCTGATCGCACATCATTTCAACCATCATTGAAATGGTTGTTGACCGCGCGCAGTTGTTATTTCAGTATTCGTTGAAATATGAAAAAGCAGGACGCCGTCGCCATTCTGGCCGCTTTGGCGCAGGACAGCCGCCTCGATGTCTTCCGGCTGCTGGTCGAAGCCGAGCCGGAAGGGATGCCGGCCGGCCACATCGCGGCAAGCCTCAAGCTGCAGCCGAACGCGCTGACCTTTCACTTGGATCGCCTGCGCGCGGCCGGCCTTGTAACCGTGCGCCGCGACGGGCGCTCGATGATCTATGCGGCGCGCTACGAGGCGATGAATGCGCTGATGGCGTACCTCACCGACAACTGCTGCCAAGGGCGACCTGACCAGTGCGCTCCGGGCAGGGCCAAACGTCGAAAGCCGGAAAAGCGACCGGCTGTTAGGAGAGCGTCATGACCGATGCCACCATCAAAGACGCGGTGCTGGAGAAATACAGCCAAGCGGCGCTGCGGGTCGGAACCTCCTGCTGCGGACAGGCCGCGGCCTCATGCAACAGTCTGATCACCTCGAACCTCTACGCCGATCACGAAACCGGCGAACTGCCCGAGGCGGCGGTGCTGGCCTCTCTTGGCTGCGGCAATCCGACGGCGCTGGCCGAACTCAAGCCGGGCGAGACCGTGCTCGACCTCGGCTCCGGCGGTGGCATCGACGTTCTCTTGTCCGCACGTCGCGTCGGTCCGACCGGTAAGGCTTACGGCCTCGACATGACAGATGAAATGCTGGCGCTCGCGCGCGAAAATCAGCGCAAGGCCGGCGCGCAGAACGTCGAATTTCTGAAAGGCGAGATCAAGGCCATCCCGCTGCCCGACAACTCGGTCGATGTCATCATCTCCAACTGCGTCATCAATCTGTCGGGCGACAAAAACCGCGTGTTGCGCGAAGCGTTTCGCGTCTTGAAGCCGGGCGGCCGCTTTGCCGTTTCGGACGTGGTGACGCGAGGCGCGGTGCCCGAGCAGCTCCGGCGCGACATGCTGCTGTGGGTCGGGTGCATCGCCGGTGCGCTGGAAGATGATGAATACCGCGCGAAATTGGCGGCGTCCGGCTTCGAGCAGATCGACATCGAGCCGACCCGCATCTATCGCGTCGAGGATGCCCGCGAATTTCTGGTGGGCAAAGGTCTCGATGTCGATGTCATGGCCCAATCCGTCGATCGCAAGTTCATGAGCGCGTTCATCCGCGCAGTAAAGCCGAAGCAAGGCGATGGCTAGCCAATAAACAGGACGACCAAGGCCGGAGCCGCACAGGATGGTCTAACTGCGCGGTTCGGCCAGGGTCGCCCCAGTGCGCCTCACTGAGACGCCGTCACCGGCTTTATCGGAGCCGAGCAGCGATGCTTTGACCGGCCTCAATGTATCCGCAGAAACTCCACCAATAAATACCCCTGCTGGTGGATGACCCGTTCGCATGGGCGCTGGTGTTTGCGTCACTGCCGCATTCTCTGGCGCTCGGCCACGCAGATCGGTGTGGCATCACCACCATTAAACTCGGTAACAAGTCCCACAATTAAAAAGAAAGAGGCCGCCGTTCAGGTTGGCGGCCTCTAACGCGCTCGTTTTTCGGAATTCAAGGATCAACGATGCCTGCAGAGACTAGCGGCCAGTTTTTAATGACCCCTTTCCGCGATTGACAAAGAGTCGAATTGACCTGTCAGGAAATCCCTGACTGCGCCATCTTTGCCGCGGTAGAAAAAAGCCTCGGCGAAGTTCGCCGGGACCAAGGCAAGGGTGTGTTTCGACGTAAATTCCGTCCACGTCGCGTGTTAGGATTTACATCACGCACAAAGGCGGCGCAGTCAGGGAATTCCTGACAGTGGAGTGTAGATGTAGTGCTTTTTAATATGGATCAGCCGGCTTGAGGATGAATATTGCCGCTGACGCGCTTCCCGAAGAACGAACAGCGAGCCGCTTCACACCCAGAGCAATGCAAAATATTTCGCTGGTCCTGTCTCAATTTTGTCTAGAACGCGGACTAAGGAACCGATGTTCGGGGGCACCTTGGAGGTGCCAATGTCGATCCTGCTGGCTAAGTGCCCACAATGTCGCATCGAGGTAGATACGGGTATTTCGGCGGACGATTGGACGATGCGTCAACTTGGGCCTCGCCTACAGGTCCTCGTCTTGTGCGATGACTGCCGCGCCTACCAGAAGATGATGGTGAGTGAGCTGTATTTCGCGGACAGCCCGAACGTGGTGACGGCCTAGCCATTCAAGCTAAAGACAACGCCTAGTGAACTGCGCGACGCTCGCAGGTGTCCCTGCTCGCCGCACGGTATAATCCTGTGTGGTCTGCGGGCATCACCGGACCGTGTGACTTCGCGCTGGGGCGGCCGCGTTCCTGTTGCTGTTCATGTGGCAGACGCCCCCGTGGCTCGTCGTCGCTTTTCGCGCGGCATGCGGTGGGCCGGCGGAGCCGCGTTCCCCTTGTGCAAAGCGGCGATGGTTTTGGAGTGCGAGACAAAGCCGCTGCGCGCTGCATCAGCCGGGACGCTTCTCCAGGATGATGCGGTAGAGGCTGATGCGGCGGCTCTCAAAACCCATCGTGAACAGCATGAAATTCTGCAAGTAGTGCTTCACCGTCGCCGCGCCGTAGCGGCGGGAAAGGCTGGGCTCCGCGGCGCGGATGTTGCGGATCCAAGCGCGCAGCGTGCGCGCATAGTCGAGCGGTTCGTGGTCGGCATGGCGCACGGTGAAGCGCGCATCGGCGGCGGCGATCTCGTTGAAGTTGGGCAGGTTGGAATCCGGAAACAGCTTCTCGGGCAGGTTCGCGCGCTGCTCGGCACGCGGCAGCTCCAGCCAGGCGATGGTCTGCAGCGACACCCGCCCGCCCGGTTTCAGCGACTCCGCGCAGAAGGCGAAGAAGTCGTGATAGGCGGCGATCTTGCCCGCCTCGTCGAGGTCTGGCCCCGCGAAATGCTCGAACGCGCCGATGCTGATGATCGCATCGAACGGCTGCGGATCGCGGAAATCCTGCCATGGAGTCACCGCGACCTGCAGCCCCGGCTCATGGGCCGCGATCCACTCGGCCTGCGCCGAGCTCATGGTGATGCCGACCGGCTCCGCCACGCCGGCCGCGTCGCGCAGCCGGGTGAGGATGGCGCCCCAGCCGCAGCCGACATCAAGCACGCGCGCCGCAGCCTGCGCCTTTGCGGCGGCGAGGTGCCAGTCGAGCTTGCGCTCCTGCGCGGCGTCGAGGGCATCGGGCCCCTCGTCCGGCAGCAAGCGGGCAGCGGAGTAGGCCATGGTGGTGCCGAGCCAGGCCGCATAGAAATCGTTGCCTAGATCGTAATGCTGCTGGATTGCCCCGGCCGACGCGCCGCGATTGCTGAAACCACTCATGCCTCGCTCCACTCGTGGCCCGCCCGACCTGTTCTCCAAACGATTGCCAGCGCGTCGCGCGCGGCCGCCCACGCGCGCTTCATCGCTTGGACGCGGTCGTGAGGGTCTGGGCGGCGGTGACGTTCGGGCATGATGTCCAATAATCTAACTCGGGCTCGTGGATCGTGTTAGCCACCGCCCCAATAGGGGACCGCGCCGCGCCGCGCTCCTTCGTCGTCTCGTAGATGATGTTCATTGCGCGCAAATGGAGTGCCGCCGGCTCGCCCGCATAGGTCTTCGCGGCTTCGACGAACTTGGCGGCAATCGCCGCTTCTGCGCTGCCAAGGATGACGCGCGCTTCCTTCTCGCGCTGGGCCTGTGCCTGGCGCCATCGCGTCCTGCAAAGCGACCGGGATCGCCACGTCCCTAATCTCCACCGAGTTGACCGAAATGCCCCAGTCTTGCGTCTTGCGCGCGATCTCTGAGCGCAGCACCTCGTCCGCTTGCTTGCGTTTAGACAGCAACTCCGACAGCACTGACGCGCCAATGGTCTCGCGCAAGCTCGTCTGTGCCACACGGTCGATTGCTTGCCGGTAATCCGTTATGTTGAGCGCGGCGCTCTGCGTGTCGTGGACGCGCCAGAACACGATCGCATCTACATTGACCGGAACGGTGTCACGGGTGAGCGCCTGTTCGGCATTGAATCCAGTCGTCTGGATGCGCTCGTCGATCACGGCGGCGACCTGATCGAAAATCGGGATGATCATGAACAAGCCTGGCCCCTTCACGCTGTGCAATCGGCCGGTGCTAGGCGAACTTTCGGAACTAACGTCTTCGTTGGGGGGCAGGATAGATGCTCGCCCTAAGCCTTCATGTTGCGCGCATGTCGAACGGAGTCTCTGGCAGGCTCTGCAAACCATTGGAATTTATGGCGAACATCTTGCAACACGGTGCGACATGAAAACTGGGTTTATCAGAGGTTAAGCCCTTGATTTCATTGGTGCCGGGTGAGGGGATTGAACCCCCGACCTTCGGTTTACAAAACCGCTGCTCTACCGCTGAGCTAACCCGGCTGCCGGGTGAAATCCCTTATGGCTCATAGGTATTTGCGTCAACGCCCTAAAGCTCACCTGTACAGAACATACCGAGAAACTACGGGCCGAGGTGGCACAGAAAGTGGCACAGGGTGGCACGCTCATGTTCGCAGACTGTTCGAGTCAGCAAGCAGGTTATTGTGCTTCTCTGGGCAACGCGTACTTCACGACGCGCTGCTCTTCGCCTGTCGGATATTTGAGGTAACCCTCGGTGACCTGGAGGCTGCTGTGCCGCAACCGCTGCTAAAGGTCATAGATCGACCGTCCAGCTTGTAGCCACTGCACAGCCCTTAGAAGGGGCGGACTCAGGAGAAGGAGAATAAGTCGGGCGCGGACTGCCGCCCGTCTCCTCAGTGTCACAAACGATATACGAGTGACCATTTGGCGCAATCCGAGTGATGCGATGGGGTTTGACTTGATCTTGAGCCTGAGTCGGGCCTGTGCAACTGAGGGCTAATACGAACAAAATGGCTGTTGTCAGCGCCTGTCCATATCGCCCGCTTAGGATCTTGCTTTCCATATCAGCCCTCCTATTCCGTTCACGATCACAAAAACCAGTCCTCCTAGCAGTGTCGCCCCACCGGCGGTTTCTGGACCAATCCAATAGATAGCCGTGACACTCGCGATAATTGCCGCTGCTTGCATAAGACCGAGCTTGAGAAACATCTGGTGATCTCCATCTCCTTTCGTCAGCCATGCCCCGACGATAGTGAGAGCCGAAGTCGTCAGCCCACCGCGTTCCGGCACTTAGTATCCGGCAGAAATGCAGTCCGGCACATCTTGTTTCAGGACGCGTTCGACAAATTCTTGCGCTGGGCGAGACAACTGCTCCGCCTTCCGCAGCGCCTGGTGCATAATGTCGTTCGCAATGTCTTCGGTCGCGTCGCGAGCCCAGCCTTCGGAGATATTAAATGCGATGACGCGCACCGCTCTATTGAATTGCCCTTCGATGATCTGCCGAATGACGTCCGCGCGGTTCGCTTCAACTTCGTCGGCTTCCCGGTAAACGGAGCACGTTTCGAACTCGTCGACGACAAGATAAGTGTCAAAGTTGAAGTCTGGCGCAATGCTTGGCGTCTGGCGTGTCATGGAGTTACTTCCACGCAACTAACTACCAATAAACGCGCACGGCCCGCGTCATGCCCAATCTGCTACGGTACAGAGATGATGCCCGAAGGCCAACTATTTCTTGTAAGCGCGAACAGGGGCCGCCGTGGCAATATGCAATGGTCGGACGACGATTACGACGTGCGCGAGGGCAAGCCCGATGGCCCGTTGATCGGCCGCATCTACAAGCTGTCGGTCGCGCCGACGGGCAACTGGTGGTTCTGGGCGGTCCAGCTGTTTCGGGCCGTGGGCGGGTGGAAGAATTTTGGAAGACGCTCTGCCTTTATCGGGCCAATTCACTTGCCAACTTGGCCGGCTCGTCCGTGCCGAGACGCAGTTTTCGTCCGCTTCGCAAAGAGATCTCGACCGCTTCGAGCCCTGAGACATTGTAAAGCCAGCCTCGTGGGGTGCGGTGGATACCGAAGCCGTACCACCAGGGGTTTCTCACTGGTACTACCGATGCGATCTCTCCCAGAGGGATTCGTTTTGTCCACACGCCCCAGCCGAACGACCAGCTCAGCGTATCGGTATCAATTTCGATTGTCAGCGATGAGAAAACGAGACCGAGAACCACCAGGATTCACCTAAATCGCGAGGGTTCCTGCACAGACTTTATCCGAAGTTGGCGGACCTCCCTGCGGATCATCGACGGGACGTTAGCTCCATTCCATCTGTTGTCTAATGTTCAAATGCGACGTGGCCGCTTTTTAACTATCCGAACGTTCTTCAATTGACTCAGATATCCATAAAAATCTAACGAGTATGGTGTCGCATTCGTAACTCGGTATTTCATTATGTTCGCCGTCGAAGCCAGACGCGCCCCACGCCTCCGCACGATTAAAGGCGGATCGATCATCTTCGGGTGGGCGACGGTGATGGATTGCACCGTCAGGAATGCATCGGAGACCGGCGCGGCCTTGGACATCGAGAGTCCGGCCGGCATTCCCGATGAGTTCATTCTGGTTATCAAGCCGGAGATCGCGAAGCGGAATTGCCGAGTAGCTTGGCGCGCTGCCAAGAGAATTGGCGTTCAGTTCGGGTGAGGCCGGGGCGCCTATCGCAACCTCGTTCCCGCGCCGACATAGCTACTGGATTCCCGGTGATTGCCAAAGCGAACCGCGTAACATGTAATGTGGCGAATTGAAGTTTACATACCAGAGTGGGGCTGGAGGCCCGCACCCGGGATAGAACCGCAGCCCACGCGGACTGCGGCGCATTTGGTAGCCATAAATGCGTTTGGCGGTGAGTGGTGGGCGCAGTGCTTCAGGCGCAAGCAAACGCTACGTGTCGCTTTCGTCCCCGAAGAACGCCCGCTCTAGCTCCTCATAACTTGCGTTGGGCTGCAGCTTGAGCCGTGTGCCGCCTCGTCCGCTGCAGGATTGCGGGCTCACCAAAAGGGACACGCCCAGTGCGCGCAACGTGAGACGTGGCTCTTTTTAACTATCGGGACGTTCTTTAATTGACTCGCATGTTCATAAAAATCTAACGAGTACTCAAGAAGGGCCTCAATATTGGTCTCCTCACCCACCGCGTAAGGAGACCGGCCCTTGGGAAGCGCAGCGGGCCGCAGGAGCGACCGTGAGGGATGACCTAAGACGCGCCCTAGAATTGAGTGTTGAGACCGACATTCAACGTAGGGCAACGGCAAACCAAGAAGCGAAGGAGAAAGAGGACGCGCATAAGGCGTTCATTAGCAGTTGGCATAGGGCTGTTGATGACGTCGTAGCCCCGGCCCTCCAGGAAGTGGCGGACATGCTGAAGCTGAAAGGCTGGGTCGCTCGCGTCAATCGGATCTCAATGTCCCACCAGCCCAGGGCCGTTCGCCTGTACATCTATCGCGGGAACATGACCTTGGGGGGCGAAACCTCAGTCGGCGACGAAAGAACGAGACCCCACATCGAGTTTAAGCCTGATCCAATGACTGACCGAGTTAGCGTTTATGAGGCTACTACTACAAACCGAGACGGCCCCGGATCGCTTCATACAGTCGAGGACCTGACTTTCGATAGTGTGCAAAGGATCGCCGTCGAGTATTTCCAGCGGCTGGTGTCAGCTTAGAGAGCTTGCCCTCCGGCGGCTTGGGCGTGCTCGCTACATTGGCGCTGCTGTTCGGCTTCCAGGGCGAGCAAATCCTGGGACCGCTCGGAGGGCAAATCGGCCAATGAACTGAGTCGGCGCGAACAAGAGCCTCCCACCCGGCATGCAGTGGTCGGATGATGATTACGACGTGCGCGAGGGCGCATCGGACGGGCCGGTGGTGGGACGGATTTACCAGCTAACGGTCGCGCCGACCGGTCAGCTCGCTATCAATTCACGCCAGCGTTAGCCATTTAGCCCCGGTGTTGATCCGCCCTCGTTCGCTTCCTTATCTTTCGTAGTAGCTGGGGTAGCCACCGTAATAACCAAGCGGGTAGCTGCCGACGGGCCGCGGCATGCAAAACGCCGCCTCTCACCGGGGACGCTCATCCTTGCATCTGCTTGGGTGATCAGACTGGACCGTTGAGACGTTGACATGTTGTCATTGATGAACAGGCATACCGTTCCGGCGGCTACCGCCAACGCAAAGCGCAAAGTGTTTCTTGCTACCTTCGTGATGCGCATTCTCCAGTCCTGCGCATCCGCCCTTGGCCCCAACGCGCATCCGCGTTCTATGTTGCGAAGGGCAACTTACTTTCTGTTCACCACGCGCATTCGTCTGCGGCAAGCTCGCGACGTGGCCGAGGGGGCGAGGCTGGCATTGACCGGCCTGCTGCATCAACCGGAGGCGTAAGAACTGCCACCGGATTGCGACCGAACGGGCCGGGATGGCTAGGGACGGGAAGGTAAGCCGAGGCGAGAGAAGGCCATTTTAGGCCAAAAAATAAGGAAAACTGGGACTAGGCGTCACAGGCAGGGATGGCTTGGGGGGCTGCGCTCGGTGCCGGCGCTGGGCGAATCGCGAAAGACCTACTTCGCCTCGAAGCTTCGAAAAACCTCTGCCAGTCCGTGCGCGTGGTCCCAGCCGTTGCAGTGAGCAAGCTCGTGGCGGTGGTAAGTCTTGAGGTCACGCACCGGACCGTTGCGCGGGATCACGATGTGGCAGACGCCCTTCGCGGTCCAGGCGCACGCATCGGCCGGCGCGCCCATCCCGGCGCAGATCCGGCGCGCTTCGGCGAGCGGCAGCACGCGTTCGATTACGTGACCGCGATAGCGGTGCACGTAAGCGGCCGGCGGCTCCTCGACGGTCAGGATCCAGGGCATGCCGGAGATTTGCAGTTCCGCTCGGCGCGCGCAACACAGGCTCTGCCGCAAAGCGTGGGTGTCCCGCGAAAACAAACGCCCCGCACCGAAGTGCGGGGCGCCATATCCGAGCGGCGAAAACGCCGCGCGAAATTAGAGTTGCGTGATGTCGCGGTCCTTCGTCTCGGGCAGGAAGATCAGCCCGACGACGAAGCTCATCGCCGCAACCGCAATCGGGTACCAGAGGCCCGAGTAGATGTTTCCGGTGGCCGCCACGATCGCGAACACCGTTGCCGGCAGGAAGCCGCCGAACCAGCCGTTGCCGATATGATAGGGCAGCGACAGGCCCGAGTAGCGGATGCGCGTAGGGAACAGTTCGACCAGCCACGCGGCGATCGGGCCGTACACCATCGTCACGTAGACGACGAGGATGACGAGCAGGACGACCGTCATGATGTGATTGATCTCATTCGGATCGGCGCTCGCCGGATAGCCGTGCTGCTTCACAGCCGCGCCGATTGCGGCGGCGAGATTCGGCGTATCTGCCGGGATCACCTGTTCGCCGACCTTCACGCTCGCCTTGGTGCCCGGGGGCGCCGCGACGTTGGTGTAGTTCACCGACAGGTTCACCAGGGCAGCCTTGATGTTGTCGCAGCCAGTGGTGAATTTCTCAGTGCCGGTCGCCTTGAACTGGAACGAGCATTCACCCGGATCGGCCGTGACCGTCACCGGCGCCGTCGCCAGCGCATGTTCCAGCTTCGGATTGGCGAAGTGGGTGATGCCCTGGAAGATCGGGAAGTAGGTGACGACCGCGAGTGCAAATCCCGCGAGCATGAACGGCTTGCGGCCGATACGGTCCGACAACGCGCCGAACAGGATGAAGCAAGGCGTCGCGATGGCGAGCGCGATCGCGATCATGATCTGCGCGGTGACGCCCGGGACCTTCAGCGTCTGCGTCAGGAAGAACAGCGCGTAGAACTGTCCGCCGTACCAGACCACGGCTTCGCCGGCCGTCGCGCCGAGCAGCGCGAGCAGCGCGATCTTCGCATTCGACCACTGGCCGAAAGCTTCGGTGAGCGGACGCTTCGAGGTCTTGCCTTCCTCTACCATGCGGCGGAAGAGCGGGGACTCCTGCAGCTTCAGCCGGATCCAGATCGACACCGCGAGCAGGATGGAGGAGAGCAGGAACGGCAGACGCCAGCCCCAGTCGCCGAACGACTCTTCGCCCATCGCGGTGCGAATGCCGAGGATCAGCAACAACGCCATGAATAGGCCGAGCGTGGCGGTCGTCTGAATCCATGACGTGTAGTAGCCGCGCTTGCCCGGAGGCGCATGCTCCGCGACGTAGATCGCCGCGCCACCGTATTCACCGCCGAGGGCGAGGCCCTGGATGAGACGCAGGCCGATCAGCACCACCGGCGCCATGATGCCCCAAGACGCATACCCGGGCAGCACGCCGATGAAGAACGTGCCGACGCCCATCAGCGACATGGTGACGAGGAATGTGTATTTGCGGCCGATCATGTCGCCCAAACGGCCGAAGATCAGCGCGCCGAACGGACGCACTGCAAAGCCGGCGGCAAACGCGAGCAACGCGAAGATGAAGCCGACGTTGGCCGGCACATTGGCGAAGAAGTATTTCGCCAAGAACACGCCGAGCGTACCGTAAATATAAAAATCGTACCACTCGAACACGGTACCGAGCGACGACGCGAAAATGACCATCCGTTCTTCGGAGGTCATTCCACGCGACGTGAAGCCGGTGGCTGTGGTTGTTGTCATGAGCATTTCCCCAGGTTTCGATCACTACTGGGGCAGTCCGAGGTCTTGCTTGTTATCGCTTTTCGCCGCCCCGAATTCAGTCCCCGAATCGGAGACTAGAGAGCGCAAACGGATGCGTCTGTTACACGCCCGTCTTAAAACAAAAGTCGAAGGTGCAATGCGGAAGGCGAGATGACTCACATCAGCTCGGTGAGCCGCTCCAGGATATCGATCAGCCAAGCGGCCGCCTGCAGGATGGCGAGGCGCTGAGCGACCTTGGAGCTTCTGAAGGTCTCGTTCAAAAGCTTGAGTGCCCGCTTGTAGCCGGGATGCGCCTTCGCGGTCTCTCCGAGCGCACGCAGCCGCGCGACGAGCTCAGCCCTGCGCGCTTCGAGGTCGTCGTAGCGCTGGCGGAAGCTGCGCGGCTTGGGTTGGGAATCGAGGTCGTCGACCATGCACTAAATGTAGGTAATTTCAGCGGTCTTGAGAACCCGCGACACCGCAGACCGCGCCTGCAGCCAATTAATGTTACTCCGCGAATGAAAGCGGCAGGGTAAAGGATTCGTATAGATTGCTCCGAGGATTATCAACCGGAATAGCGGGAGCGAGCGGCGGGTTGGGGGACCTGCCGCTTTGCTTTTCAGGCGATCTTGCGGCTCGCGACATAAAGCGCGAGCGCCGCGGCGTTCGAGACGTTGAGGCTGCGGATCGCGCCCGGCAGATCTATTCGGGCGAGCTGGTCGCAGGTCTCGCGCGTGAGTTGGCGCAGGCCCTTGCCTTCGGCGCCGAGCACCAATGCGAGCGGCGCCTTGAGCGCCAGATCGGAAAGGTCGGCGTTGCCTTCGCTGTCGAGCCCGACCAGCATAAAACCGCGCTCGCGCAGCGCGATGAGTGCGCGGGCGAGGTTCTGCACGGTCACTAGCGGCACGATATCGAGTGCCCCGGAGGCGGACTTCGCCAGCACGCCGGTCGCTTCCGGACTATGCCGGGCCGTCGTCACCACGGCCTTGACCGCGAAAGCGGCGGCCGAGCGCAGGATGGCGCCGACATTGTGCGGATCGGTAATCTGGTCGAGCACGAGGACGAGCCCCTCGGGCGCGATCTCGTCGAGTGGCTGAACCGGCAAGGGGTCAGCCTCGATTAGTAGGCCCTGGTGAACCGCGTCTGGCCCGAGCCGCGCCGCGATCGCGTCCGGTCGCACCAGTTCGGGCTCGACCGGCAGGGGCACGTTCTCCTCGCGCAGCCGGCGGAGCGCGTTTTCGGTCGCCATGAACGTTCGAATTCGTCGCCCGGGGTTTTCGAGCGCTGCCTTCACGCTGTGCCAGCCATACAGGACCGCCGACTCGTCGGCTAACGGCACACGGAACTGCGGACGCGCGGTCCGATTGCCGAACCGGCGAGGTGCGTTCCGCTGCCACGTGCGCTTTGCCATGCGCGGTTTCTTCCCATGCGCTCAAGCGCTTGGCAAACCCGCCTGCGCGCATTGACTTGCGCGGTCCGCCTCCCCATAAAGCGGCCCATCCCAGCCTGCAGCCTATGAATGCGTCGAAGCCGACCGGATGCAGGCGATAAGGGAGAGTGTCCCGAGCGGCAAAGGGGGCGGACTGTAAATCCGCTGGCTATGCCTTCGTAGGTTCGAGTCCTACCTCTCCCACCATTTTGAAATCACACTAGAATTTTAAATGCTGGCCTCCGTTGATCGCCGGTATTCATGTTGCGTATGTTGCAAGATTTTCTCCTTTCGTTTCAACGGTTCCCATCGGCTACGAGTGACTCCACGCGAAACGCTCGCGACATGCCCCCTTCTCGGAAAAAATCGCTCTGCTATGTCCGGTCTGCGAGCGACAAGCCGTGGGTCGCAGGGCCATCCTGCGCAAGCTGGCGGACACCCCAGCGCCGCCGGTGTAGAGTACCGCCGTAGAGAGGCCGCACAGGTTCCAATCTATGCGGCCTTTCTATATTCAGGTGCTCACTGTCCGCTGAACAGGTCGAAATCTACATCCCGCGCAATCTTCGCGCCTGAACTTCTGCCGCCGCGAGAGCGGCGCCCGTGCCCAGTTCGGGACAGACCGCGCCGAACAGGTAGGTTGACTTCGTGCGTTGGTCGTGCGTCGCGCGCGGACGTGATCCTTTGCGAGCCCACCGGTAGGTCAGCTTGTTCTTCTGCCCGACCCGCATCTCGTCCTGGAACC
>Ga0207826_1000080_pt1 | contig 23876 bp, 26 predicted proteins | sample LuqExpMetageno80_FD_187837 | JGI IMG/M metagenome (GOLD analysis project Ga0207826, IMG submission 187837) | Tropical forest soil microbial communities from Luquillo Experimental Forest, Puerto Rico - Sample 80 (SPAdes) | ecosystem: Environmental > Terrestrial > Soil > Tropical forest ... | reverse complement strand
CCCTGGCGGCGGCCGGCTTCCGGGTAGTGGGCGTGGACCGCGAGTTAAAGGTACTCGGGGATTTGGGCCGGCATTTGCGTGGGTCGCCAGGTTCGACCTGGCTGGCCCAGGGGAACCTCAAGAGCCTGCCGCTCCATGAGGGCATCTTCGATTTTGTTCTGAGCGTCAACGTCATCAACCACGGTTACGCCAGGGACGTGGCGGCCTATTGCCGGGAGTTGGACCGGGTTCTTAAGCCCGGGGGCTTTTTGTTTATTTCAGTGTCCCCCCGGGAATTCAGTGATCTGGTGCTCCTCCCGGAAACGGTGGAGTTGGAGCCTGGCACCCTGGTGAAGATCGCCACCCCGGACGGCGACCTGGTGCACCACTTTCCCACTCTGGAGTCCCTGGCCGCGCACTTTCTCCGCTACACCGTGCTGCGCCTGGAGACCATCCAGACTCCCATCCCTTTCATGGGCGGGAAGGTTTTCCCCCAGCTGGTCTTTCTGGGCAAAAAAACTAAGTGAGGGAAGGGGCCGGGAGAACCCTGCCCCATCCCTCCAATTCCCAAATTTTTCTTCCCTCCACAAGCAGCATGTCAAAAAAATCGGCTGTGCCCAAGTCCTGACTATCCCTGCAAAATTAGTTCAACTTACGCCTGCTTGAGGTTCAGGACCTCCTGCATCAAGGTGTCGGTGGTGGTGATGATCCGGGAGTTGGCCTGGAAGGCCCGTTGGTAGAGGATCATGTGGACGAATTCGTTGCTCAGGTCCACGTTGGACTGCTCCAGGGAGTTGGAGTTGATGGTTCCCAAGCCATTGGTGCCCGCACTGCCGGTAAGGGGTACGCCGGAATCCTGGGTTTCAGTGTAAAGGTTGCTGCCTTCCCGGTGGAGTTTGCCGGGGGCGTTGAACCGGGCCAGGGTGAGCTGGTATTGGGGAATGACTTGGCCGTTGCTGTAGTTCCCGGTGATGACACCTTCACTATTGATGGAGATGCGTTGGAGAAACCCTGGACCGTAGCCGTCCTGGGAGGTGTAGTTGGTCACCGAGGAGGCGGCATACTGGGTGGTGCTCCCCCCGGCGGTGCCGGTGAGGTTCAGGTTGACGGGGCCGATGTTGGAAGCGTTCAGATCCACGGCGTACAGGCCACCCCGGTCATAGTGCCGTTGGCGTTGAAGGTCATATCGGTGGGACCCCCGCCTCCCTGGTCGGTGATATTGCCGGTGATGTCGTTGCCGTCCAGGGTGCCGGTGACGCCCCAGTCGTTGGCCGCGGCCTTAGTATAGGTCATATCCAGGGTATGAGAATTCCCCAGGTTGTCATACACCGTAATGGAAGAGTCATAGTGGTCCGCCACCGCGGCGTTGGCGTTCAGGTTCATGACCATATCCACCGAGGTGGAAGCCTTGGGAGCCGAGTAATTCTGGCTCAGAACGATATCCTTGTCGACCCCGGAAGGGGTGCTGGTGGTGGGATCGATGGCCTTGCCCTGCACGCGATAGCCCTGGGCGCTGATGAGGTTGGCATCTTTGTCCAAATTAAAATGACCGTCCCGGGTGTAAAAGAGGCTCTCGTTGAGGGTGTCCTTGACGGCCAGGAAGCCGGTACTGGTGATGGCCACGTCGGTGTCGCCGGAGCTGTTTTCCAGCGAGCCCTGTTGCCAGATGGTGCTGACATCGGAAATGCGCGACCCCCGGCCGACTGGGAACTGTTGGCCTGAGCGGCCGCCCCGCTCTGGGCGCCATTGTCACTCAGACCCTGGCCATTCTGGAGGTTCTGCAATATTTGCCAGACCCGGGACAGGGGGATGCCCTGGCTTCCCTGGCTGGCGTTATCCAGTTGGGCCAGGACCTCAGGGGAGCCCCCGAGCCGGGCCAGGGCCAGCCGCAGGGTGGGGAGCATGCTGGCCGGCAGGCTGAGATGCTCTCAGAGGGTCCGGTAGTCCTGGGTCTGGCGGATGTCCGGGGTTTCCTGGTGCTGGTTGGCTCCGGGCTGGGCCTGGTTGGAGGCAACCGGCGTGCCAGCCGGGGGCTGGTTGGGCCCCAAAGCCGCGCCGCCGGCCGCCCCTTCCCCCTGGACCCGCTGCCAGGCCGCCATGAGGTCAGCGGCGGATAGGCTCAATTCCTGGGGGCCGGCCGGGGAGAGCAGCCGGTCCACCTCGGCCTGGGGGAGGCCGGCGGACACGAAAAAAGTGGACACCGCCGGCACCTGCTCCGGGGGAATCTTGAGAGAGCCTCCCGGCAAAGATTGCAGGTAGGCCATGAAGTCCCGCAGGGTCTGGGGAGGGCTGGCGGCCGCGGCGCCATTCCGATTTTGGGCGGGTTGAGGGGCGGCTTGACTCTGGCCGGTAATTTTAATGTAGGGTGGCTCTGCGCACCAAAATGGTGGGTGGGACGCACGCCCTGCCGGGATTTTGTATTATTCGATTATGCATTTGCTCCGCAAAGTACATAAAGAATTCTTTCTGGGAGGAGGGCCAGGGACCTGAGGTCCCTGCCCTCCCCCCAGACCCCCTCCCAACCCGCAGAAGGGACCGGAAAGGCGGGCCAGCAGCCCGACTTTCCGGTCAAAAGCGTCAAGGGATTGGGTGTGGGGGAGGGGGTAAGGGCCCACCGGCCCTTAGCCCCCCTCCCCCGCTTAGCTTCGATTATGTCTTTTGCAGAGCTAAAGGCATAAGCTATTTGTATTATTGGGGGAGAACCGAAGACTCATGAGGAAACGCTTCCGGCTTTCGGTGAGAGGAAGAATCATGCCGAGTTGCGTCAAGCCGGTAATCTTTCTGTGGGGGCACGGCTTGCCGTACCCAAGCCTGCTTTGAACTTTTCAAAGCAGTCTTCCATGAACCTTCAGCCCACCCGAAAGCGTGAAACGTTGCCTAGGGCGGCTCGTGGCCGCCATGACTTCGGCGTGCATGGCACGCCCTATACTCTGTCGAAAGAACCTTTCGCAGCAGAGGGAGTCCGGGCAGTCAGAACTTATACAAAGCCTTTTCTTGGGTAGTGACAGCCGCCCCCGGCTGTCCGCTGATACCGACTGGCGTTCATAAAGGTAGCATTTGAAAAAGATGAGTTATTATTAGCAAATCAGCTTGGAGGCACAGGCTTTCTAGCCCGTGCTGGTGCAGGCTGAAGCCTGCGGCTACATTTTCCTGGCCCCGATTGGCGAATTGAAGCAAAAATCCTACCGGACATTCCTGGGGTTAGGGGGATTTTTTCCTTAGACCAAAGGCTCTCCTGATAAATCAATATGTTGTAGAGCAGGCGCCCTCGCCTGCAAAATACAGCCGGGGGCGGCTGTTCCACATGATTTTCGCAGAGGTCTCAGGGAGGAAAATTCTTCATTTCCATTTAAGCTTGCAGGATAATCGGGTTATTGATATTCGAACCAGAATTTTCTATAATTTCAAAATATTAGAAGATTCTAACAAACTTTCATCTGCCTTAGATATGAAGACCTATTCTGAAATTATGGAAAAAACTCAACGCAAACCCACCCGTCCTCTATGGATCGGACCCGTGCAGATCGGCGGCGGAGCCCCCGTGTCCGTGCAGTCCATGACCAATACTGACACCAGGAAGGTCGCCCTAACCCTGGCCCAGGTGGAGCGCCTGGCCGCGGCCGGCTGCGACATCGTCCGCCTGGCCATCCCGGACCAGAAGGCAGCCCGGGCCTTCGGCGAGATCAAGGCACTGAGCCCGGTCCCCCTCATCGCCGATATTCATTTCAATCACCGCCTGGCTCTGGCCGCCCTGGAGTCGGGGGCGGACGCCCTGCGCATCAATCCCGGCAACCTGGGGGGGGTAAAAAAAACCAGGATGGTGGTGGAGGCCTGCCGGGACCGGGGGATCCCCCTGCGTCTGGGGGTGAACGCCGGTTCCCTGGAGGCTGACCTCCTGGAAAAATATGGCTCTCCCACGCCCGAAGCCCTGGTAGAGAGCGCTTGGCGCTGGGTAAAAATTTTTGAAGACTGGGACTTTTTTAATTTTAAAATTTCCTTGAAATCTTCCGATGTTATTACTACCATCCAAAGCTACCGGGAACTGTCCCGCCGGGTGGACTATCCGCTCCACCTGGGGGTCACCGAAGCGGGTGGCCTGATCGCCGGCACGGTGAAATCGGCCCTGGGGATTGGCATGCTCCTGGCCGAAGGCATCGGCGACACCATCCGGGTATCCCTTACCCGGGACCCGGAAGAAGAGGTGCGGGTGGCCTATGAAATCCTGCGGTGCCTGCATCTCCGGGAGCGGGGGGTGGAACTCATCTCCTGCCCCACCTGCGGCCGCTGCGAGATCGACCTCTTCAGCCTGGCCGAAAAAGCCGAGCGCCGCCTGCTGAGCATCGCCACCCCCATCAAGGTGGCCATCATGGGCTGCGTGGTGAACGGCCCGGGAGAGGCCCGGGAGGCGGACGTCGGCATTGCCGGGGGAAAAAAAGTAGGGGCTCTGTTTAAGCGGGGCGAACTGGTGCGAAAGGTTCCGGAGAAGGAGTTGCTCGCCGCCTTGCTCGAGGAGGTGGCAACCCTCACCGGGGAGGTCGTGGACCTTACCGACTAGGAGAGAATGGCATGGCAAAAAAGAAGATAATCGTAATTTTGCTGGCAGGTATGGCCGCCCTGTGGTTGGCAACCGGGGCCAACGCCGTGGTGATGGGGCCGTCCACCTTGCCGCCCTATACCGGGGTCATCAAGAACAATACATCCTGTGCCTTTTCCCTGCCGTCGCAGAACAGCATGGGCACCCTCATCGTCCCGGCCAGGGGCTGGATCGAATATGTGGTCTGGGACCCGAAATTCGAGGTCATTCCCTATTTTAACGGCAATCCCTATGGCTGCCAATGGGTCACTGTGACCCCCAAGGCCTTTGCTTACATGTGCAAAAATTACGATTTTATGGTGGAAATCAACGGGTGTGCGCCATGCCCGGCTGAGCAGCCGTATCAGCAGAAGTACAAACAGCGGGTGCGTAAGAGAAGACCCTGTTAATGCAGGTGTCAGTGAGCGGTGAGCAGTAAGCAGTGAATAACGAATGCGGGTCCTGATTACCGAGAACTGCTTACTGCTGACTGCGTACCCCATTCAGAAGACTTTCTTGGTGTCCAGGAGCAGGGTCACCGGGCCGTCGTTTATCAGTCCCACCTCCATCATCTGGCGGAAGCGGCCGGTGGCCACCTTGAGGCCCAAGCCCTTGAGGGCCGCCACCAGGTCCTCGTAGAGCTTTTCGGCCAGTTCCGGAGGGCCCGCCAGGTCGAAGGAGGGCCGCCGCCCTTTGCGGCAGTCCCCCAGGATGGTGAACTGGGAAACCACCAGGGCCTCCGCCCCGATGTCCAGGAGGGACAGATGCAAGAGGCGCGCCCCCTCCGAGAAGATGCGCAGGTGAGCGAGTTTCTGGGCCATGAACGTGACGTCCTCGGGGCCGTCGTCCGCCGCCACCCCTGCCAGAATGAGCAGTCCCCGGCCGATGCGGCCCACTTCAACGCCGCCTACCCGCACCCAGGCCTCCGTCACCCGCTGCACCACGGCGCGCATGTTTTTCTCCCTTGAGAGGATTTAATTTGCGAGGCAGGGCCGTAAGGACGGTGGGTCCCGCTATCTTTAAGCCTAGAAGCCCTTGCCAAACCGGCTTTTTATGTCATCCTGAGCGAAGTGAAGGATCTCAACCCCCTTGAAAATGCGAGATTCTTTGCTTGGCTCGGAATGACACTGTATTGAAAATGGGGTTTTGCCACAGCTTTTAGAGACCTTCCCTAGCCAAATTCAAAGCCTTCCTACCTTAAAAGATATATGGAGGTGGTGTCAAGGCGGCGTTTTTTTGCCGCAAGGAGCACAGGAGCAGGTGGCTCAAGGTTAGGCGCGGCGAATAACCGGCGGCCTGCCGGAAAATCCTTCCAAATTTTGGCGAATGTGGTATTTTTCTCATGATGCTTCCCTGATACCGGGAGACTGATTCAGCGAAAAGGAGCCTGCCCATGAAAGTGCGCACCATCCTGTGGCCCACCGACCTCTCGAAACTTTCTTTAAAGGCCGCGCCGCATGTAAATTCCCTGGCCGAAAAGTATCAGGCCAAGGTCATCGTCTTTTATGTCGGGGTGGATCTGATGAACCTGCTCCCTTATGGCGGGAAATATCCCAGCGAAGACCACCTGCACCATTTCCAGAACTGGGAAAAGGACCAGGCCAAGAAAAAGCTGGAGACCATCTGCGAGGCCGAGCTCAAGGCCTGTCCCATGTTTGAGGTGCGCCTGGTTCAGGGGGACCCCGCCGGGGAAATCTTGAAGGCCATCAAAAAGGAAAAGGTTGACATGGTGGTGCTCAGCAGTCATGGCCGCGGCGTTGATGAACTGGAGGCCGCCAGCCCCGAGTTCGGCAGCGTGGCCCGCAAGGTTTTGGCCAGCGCCAAGGTACCGGTGCACCTGGTCAACCCGTTTCAACAATAACCTAAGCAATTTTGCTTTAGATACGCCCGGGGGCGACAGGTTCCTGAGCAGGCCAGCTTTGCCCTGGAAGCCCCCGGGCTGAATCATTTCAGGGTCCGGTATGTGGACCTACATAATAAAACGTCTTCTCCTGATGGTGCCCCTCCTGGTGGGGATCACCCTGGTTTCCTTTGTGGTCATCCACGTGGTACCGGGTACCCCGGTGGAGATCCAGACCACCATGAACCCCAAGGTATCGCTGGAGGCCCAGAAGCGCCTCCGGGAGCTCTACGGCCTGGACAAACCCCTCCAAGTCCAGTACTGGGATTGGCTTAAACGCATGGCCCTCCTGGATTTTGGCCGCTCCTTTTCTCCGGACCGCCGCCCGGTCTGGGATAAGATTAAGGAGCGCATCGGCATCACCATTTCTCTGAATGCCTTGTCTCTGCTCATCATTTTGCTCGTGTCCATCCCCATCGGGGTGCTTGCCGCGGTGCGGCCACACTCCTGGTTTGACCGCTGGACCACCCTGTTTGTCTTTTTCGGCTTTGCCATGCCCACCTTCTGGCTGGCCCTGCTCCTCATGATGCTGTTCGGGGTGTACCTGGACTGGCTTCCCATCTCCGGCCTGACTTCCCTGGGGTTCCACCAGTTTACCTTTTGGCAGAAGATTCAGGACCTGGTGGCGCACATCACCCTGCCGGTCCTGGTGGCGGCCTTCGGGGGCCTGGCCGGCATGAGCCGCTATATGCGGGGCAACATGCTGGAGGTCATACGGCAGGACTACATTACCACAGCCCGGGCCAAGGGCCTCCCCGAGAGGGTCATTATCTTTAAACATGCCCTGCGCAATGCCCTACTGCCGGTAATCACCATGCTGGGCCTGGCCGTGCCGGGCCTCATCGGCGGCAGTGTTATCTTCGAGACCATTTTTGCCATCCCCGGGATGGGGCAGCTGTTTTTCGGGGCGGTCATGGCCCGGGACTATCCCCTGGTCATGGGGGAACTGGTCATCGGCGCTTTCCTCACCTTGTTGGGAAACCTCCTGGCCGATGTGGGCTATGCCCTGGTGGACCCGCGGATCAGGACGGGGTGAAGACGAGATTATGGGGGGGCCCGCGGCTCTTAGCCCCCTCTCCCACAAGACCATCATCAACCCATGAAGCGACGTGAATTTTGGGCGCGGTTTCAACGCAATAAATTGGCCATGAGCGGCCTGCTCCTGGTGGGCGGCTTGTTTTTGGTAGCCATCCTGGCCCCTTGGCTGGCGCCCTATGATCCCAGTTTCATCGACCTCAAGGAGGTCTTGATGCCCCCCAGCGCCCATCACTGGCTGGGCACCGACCCCCTGGGGCGGGATGTTTTGTCCCGTATAATTTTCGGTTCCCAGGTCTCCCTCAAGGTGGGATTCGTGGCGGTGGGCCTGGCCACCATCATCGGTCTTCTGGTGGGGGCCACGGCGGGGTATTACGGGGGCTGGGTGGATCTGGTCCTCATGCGCTTTGTGGACCTGATGCTGTGCTTCCCCAGCTTTTTTTTGATTCTGGCGGTGATTGCCCTCCTTGAACCCAGCATCTTCAATATTATGGTGATTATCGGGGTGACCAGCTGGATGGGAGTGGCGCGCCTGGTGCGGGCTGAGATCCTGTCTTTGAAAGAGCGGGAATTCGTGACCGCGGCCCGGGCCCTGGGGGCCTCGGATGTACGGCTGATCATGCGCCACCTGCTGCCCAACGCCCTGGCGCCGGTGATGGTGTCGGCGACCCTGATGGTGGCGGGAGCTATCCTCACCGAGAGCGCCCTGAGCTTCCTGGGTCTGGGGGTGCAGCCCCCCACGCCCAGTTGGGGAAACATGCTTACCGCCGGCAAGGACAACATTGAGATCGCCTGGTGGCTCTCGGTTTTTCCGGGCCTGGCCATTCTTATTACGGTAATGAGCTACAATCTCTTGGGGGAAGGGATTCGGGAGGCCATCGATCCCCGGTTAAAAGAATAATTTGTTACTATTTTATCCCTTGACAACCGTGGGGTAATTCTTATTTATTTTTATATGGCTTGGACGCCGGAATATATCGGCCTGATTAATCCCAATCAACATGCGGAGGTGCAAATGAAACGGATGGCTTTAAAAGTAACAGTGCTGTTATTGGTCCTGAGTCTTGGCATAGGTGCGGCATTTGCCCAGGGGATCTGTCCCCCGGCCAAAATCACCGGCGACATTGAGTCAATGTTGTCCCGGGGTTACTGTCTGTTTATTGCTGGAAAGTACAAGGCAGCCCAGAAAGAATTTGAAAATGTTCTGAAAAAAGACCCCGGCAATCCTGTGGCCTTGAACGACCTGGCGGCCGTCATGGTTAAGACGAACAAGCTGGACAAGGCCGATACCTACCTGAAAGAGGCCCTGCCCCGGGCCCAGGGTTACAAGATGATGGTCAACCGGGTCTGCAGTGTCCAGGGCATCTGCATGGCTATTGAGCCCTACAAGGTCGGCGAAGGCAACCAGGACCTGGGCGAACTGGTGAAGATGAACATCAACATGGTGGAAGCCAAAATGGCGGCCGAGAAAGCCGGAGCCGGAGCCGGCTATCCCGGGCTCCCCAGCCAGTAATTGAACTTCTTGATTGGCATGACTAAAGGCTCCTGGGAGCCTTTTTTATTTGCAGACCTCGAAGTCCGGCCCCAGGAAGGCCATATAATAAGTCAGCTTGAGAAGGGGGGGCCACGGGCCGGGGAGCCCGGCGGCTTCCCTTAAACTACCTGCCTCCCAACTTCCCGGACAGCCTTAATTCTTCCCGGTGGTCTTTTCCGGCTCAGGCTTATCTGCCGCCAGCTTTTCCTTCCAGTAGGATCTCAGGGCGGGGCTGTGCGCCTGGGATATCAGCCGCTGCCAGAGGTCGGCGGCTTCCTTATGGTTGCCGGCCTTGTCGTCCAGCAAGGCCAGGCGCGCCAGGATGATGGACTGGTAGCTGCCGCTGGTCTGGTCCGCCAGAGGTTTCAGGGTCTCGGCCGCCTTGGCGTAGTCTCCCTGGGCTTCATAGCAGTAACTCAGGCTTTCGGTGACAAACGGCCGCCAGGCATAGGGGTCATTCGTGCCGAGGGCGGACCGCACTTCTTCATAGGTCTTGGCCGCGTCGGCATACTGTTTCTCCTGGTAGAGGAGGTGGGCCTTGAACAGCCGGGCCATCAGGGACGCCTGGGTGGAGGGGTAATCCTGGATAAGGCCGTCCAAGGTCTTGATGGCTGTCTCGGCCTGGCCGGGCCGGCTGAGTTCCGGCCGCACTTTGTCCAGGGCGGCCTGGGCCCGGACTTCCCGGCTGTGTTGAAAATAGGCGTAGCTGCCCCAGGCCAGGAGGACTGCCGCCAGGGTGACGGTTCCGATGAGCAGCCATTTCAGGTAGGGTCTCACGAAATCAAGGGCTTGTCGGGCGGCGCCGAGGAGTTCTTCCGGCTCTTTAGGTCCTCGGAACTGGGGTTTTCTTCTGGCCATATGCTGTGCTCCCCTCAGGGGTTAGTCTGGTGTGGGGTTTGGGGGTCCCACGGTTCTGTTCAGAAAAAAATGCCCGATGTAGCGGCAGGCGCCCTCGCCTGCCCACGATGGACAGCCGGGGGCGGCTGTCCCTACACAAAAAAAGGCCTTCCTAATTTACAGGATAGCCGAGGGCTCATGAGCACCTGCCATCAAGGAAACGAGCAGTTCCTCCCCCCGGGGGCCATGGCCGGCCAGAATGACCTCCCGCTCGGACTCGCCGGTGATCTTGAGGACCACCTCCAGGTAGTCCCGGGGGAGCAGGTCCCCCAGGTGCTCGGCCCACTCCACCGCGGTGACCTGGGGGCCGCTGAGGTAGTCCTCCAAGTCGGGGAGGAACTCCGGAGATATCTCCGACAGGCGGTAAAGGTCCAGATGCACCAGGGTAAGGCGCCCCTGGTATTCGTAGGCCAGGGCAAAGCTGGGGCTGGCCACAAGGCCGGCGGGCACCCCCAGGCCCAGGGCCAGGCCCCGGACGAATTCCGTCTTACCGGCCCCCAATTCACCCCGCAGGGCCACCAGGTCGCCAGGGGCCAGGACAGGCCCCAGGCGGGAGGCCAGCTCCCGGGTAGCCGCGGGACTGGGGCTTTGGAGCCGGACCTTTTTCACCCTTCGGCGGAACCGGCCAGCCCCCGGATGAGATCGAGCTTGCCGACGATGCCCACGAGTTTGCCCCCCTCCAGCACCGGCAGGGTGTGCACCCCTTTGGCGGCCATGAGCCCGGCGATCTCTTTGGCGGAGGTGTCCGGGGCGACGGTGACGGGGTTTTCGGTCATGACGTCCTTGACCCTGTCTCCCAGGAGCTTTTCCAGCCGCTTTTGAAAATGGGAGGGCGTCTCCAAAAACAGGTGCAGGTCCAGGATGTTCAAGGCCGGGGGGAGATCCAGGTCCCGGCTACGCTGCACCAGGTCCGACTGGGTGACCACCCCCACCAGGGCGCCGCTCGAGTCAAGGACCGGGACGCCGCTGATGCGGTGGGTCTCCAAGAGCTTGGCCAGGTCCTCGACACTGGCCTCGGGCCGGATGGTAATGACCTCCCGGGTCATGATGTCACGAGCCGTAAGCATATATCTTCCTCAATAGCGGGGAACTGCCCCTGCATAAATTCGTTCACCAGTTCCGGGAAAGCGCCCGGCAGATCCCCGGCAATATGGCCTCTGGGACCGATCACCGCCTCCAGGTAATCCGCGGTCAGGCCGTGCAGATAGACCCCCAGGCGGGCGGCATCCCAGGGAGCCAGCCTCTGGGCCAGAAAGCCGCCGATTATGCCGGTGAGAACGTCGCCAGTGCCGCCCGAGGCCAAAGAGGGGTTGCCGGTGGGGTTGAGGCTCAGGCGGCCGTCGGGGTGGGCCACCACCGTCTGGGGGCCCTTGAGGACCACCCAGACCTTATGGGCCGTGGCGACCTCCCGGGCCGTTTCCAGGCGCCGGGACTGCACCTCCCTGGGGGTGGCGCCCACCAGCCGAGCCATCTCGCCGGGGTGAGGGGTCAGAATCCGGGGCCCGGCGGCTCCCTGAAAAATCTCCAGGTGGCCTGCCAGGGCGTTCAGACCGTCGGCATCGACCACGGCTGGCAAAGGGCAATCCCGCACCAGGGCCCGGATCAGGTGTTGGGTCTCCGGGTGGGTGCCCAGGCCCGGCCCCAGGGCCAGGGCGGTTTTGCCCTCCAGAAAATCATTCAGTGGGGCCAGGGCCATCTCCCCCAGGGCCCTGGTTTCCCCGGCCTCGGGGAGGGGGAGGGTCATGGCTTCGGTGAGCTTCACCTCCAGGATGTCATTCAGACTGGCCGGCACCGCCGTAGTGACCAGCCCCGCCCCGGTCACCAGCGCCGCCTCCGAGCTCAGAGTAGCGGCCCCGGTCTTCCCGACTGACCCCGCCACCACCACCAGATGGCCGAAGGTGCCCTTGTGGCTGCCGAAGGGGCGGGAGGGCATGAGAGCGCGCATTTCGAAGGCTTCGGCCAGCTCGGTCTTGAGGTCCCGGGCCATGCTCGGGGGAATGCTGATGTCCACCTGCCACAACCGCCCCACCAGGTCCCGGCCCGGAGGCACGATCTGCCCGAGCTTGGGAAAGCCATAAGTGACGGTGACCTCCGCCTCCACGGCCGTACCCAGGGGTTCCCCAGTATCGGCGCTGAGCCCGGACGGGATGTCCACTGCCACTACCTTTGGCCGCGCCTGGTTGACCTTGCCAATCAATTGGGCCAGAAGACCCCGGACCGGGGAGTTGAGACCGGTGCCGAGCAGGGCATCCACCACCAGTTCAGCCCGGCTCATCCGGTGCACCACGGCATTCAGCCGGTCAACTCCTAAAACCTCTTCCACCTCCACGCCCATCTTTTCCAGGATTTGCAGGTTCACCAGGGCGTCTCCCTGGACCTGGTCCCGGGCGGCCAGGAGAAAGACGGTGACCGGGAAGCCGTCGTTGGCCAGGTAGCGGGCCACCACGAAGCCGTCGCCGCCGTTGTTGCCCCGGCCGGCCAGAACCACCACGGGGCCCGAGAGATCGGGAAATTCCCGGCGGAGGACCCGGTAGGTGCCCCGGCCGGCATTTTCCATGAGCACCAGGGACGGCACCCCCAGGTCCTGGATGGTGCGGCGGTCGAGTTCACGCATCTGGGCGGCGGTGACCAATTTCATCGCGAAGGCTCAATCCTGTCGAATTGCCTATAAATACCACAGAACGGCGGAGCAAGCCAGTGCCACGGTGATGGCCTGCCAGTTTTTGGGCATGTTCAGCTCGAAAACAGAAAGGCGGCCCAGGACCGCCTCTTCTTTTCCGGGGCGGTTGGCTTAAAAGTGGTAAGCCAGTTCCGCTATGCCGCTGAAGAGGTTATAGGGGAAATTCGGCTGGGCATGACGATACTGGAAACCTAAACTTACGGAGGACTTTTTGGCAAGCATGTATCTCACCCCGGCATCCGTCACCAGGGCCACCGATACCCTCGAGTTCGTGGTCCCGCCGTATCTGACCACAAAGTCGGCAAAACCGATGCCCACATAAGGCTGCAAACGTCCGGAGGGGACTTTCTTGTCGGGGAAAAAGCCACACCGGGCGATACAAGAAAACGGCGTAAGCTTTTTTTCATAAGGTTTTCCCCCCCGGGAAAAATCACCCCAGGGCCAGAGAAGGCCTGGCAGGGATAGCTATTGTAGAAACGCCTGAGTAATTCTGTCAAGGGAAAATCCAGTTTTCTGGATTACCCGGAAGGGGCATTTCCCCGAACTGATACCTGCCAACCCCCCGCCGTTTGCCGCAGTTATGGCTAAGACCACAAAGACCGATGAGCTAGTCTGATATAATCATATTGACTCACCACTCGCGGGTTGATACATTTTTAGAGTAAATTTCGGGGGATTTTCCTCTCATTTTCAGGGAATCAGCAAATAACGTGGTCGTGGTCATTGATTACCAGGCCGGCAACATCACCAGTGTAGTGCGCAGTCTCAGGGCCCTGGGGGTGGAAAGCACGGTGACGGAGAGTCCGGAGGTCGTGCTCGGGGCCCGCCGGGTCGTGTTCCCCGGGGTCGGGGCCGCGGGTGTTGCCATGGCCATCCTCAAGAGTCGCGGCCTGGATCAGGCCTTGCGGGAAGTCTTCAACCGGGGCAATCCCATCCTGGGCATCTGCCTGGGGGCCCAGATTGTCCTGGACCACAGCGAAGAAAACGACACCCCCTGCCTGGGGCTGATACCGGGGCGCACCCGGGCCTTGCCCCGGACGCCGGGCCTCAAAATTCCCCACATGGGGTGGAACGGGGTGGACTTTGGCGGCTCCCACCCGGTGTTTGCCGGCCTCCCCGCCACCGCGGAATATTACTTTGTGCACAGTTTCTACCCGGACCCGGCTGAAACCTCCATGGTCATGGGAACGACCGAGCACGGCATCAGGTTTCCCAGCGCCATCGGTTGGCGCAACCTGGTGGCCACCCAGTTCCACCCCGAGAAAAGCGGACGCTTCGGTCTCGACATCCTGAAGAATTTCCTGGCCTGGGACGGCGTATGCTGAGTAAGCGCATCATCCCCTGTCTGGACGTCCGGGACGGCAAGACCACCAAGGGCATCAAGTTCGCAGGCAACATCGACATCGGCGATCCGGTGGCCATGGCCCGGCAGTACTACGAGGACGGGGCCGACGAAATTGTCTTTTACGACATCACCGCGTCCAGCGACCGCCGGAATATCATGATCGACGTGGTCCGCCGGGTGGCCCGGGAAATCTTCATCCCCTTTTCCGTGGGGGGAGGTATCAGGACCCTCGAGGATATGCGGGAAGTGCTCCTGGCCGGGGCCGAGAAAGTGAGCGTCAACACCGCCGCGGTTCAGAACCCCGGCATCATCGCCGAGGGGGCCCGGGTGTTCGGCAGCCAGTGCATCGTCCTCGGCATGGACGTAAAAAAAGTGGAGCCCTCTGCCCAGATCCCTTCGGGTTACGAGATGGTGATTCACGGGGGCCGCACCGCCATGGGCATTGACGCCCTGTGGTGGGCCAGGGAAGGGGAGCGCCTGGGCGCCGGCGAAATTTGCCTCAACTCCATCGACGCCGACGGCACCCAGGCAGGGTATGAATTGACGCTCACCCGCATGGTTTCCGAGGCGGTTTCCATCCCGGTCATCGCCTCCGGGGGGGCCGGCCATCCCGAACACCTGGCCGAAGTGCTCACCGAGGGAAGAGCGGACGCCGCTCTCATCGCTTCCATGATTCATTACGGCACCTATACCATCAAAGGTATTAAGGAATACCTGGACCAAAAAAGAATTCCCATGCGCCTCACCTGGTAAAAGCCGGGGGAGGTCCACACCCAGAGGTCCCATGGACGACAAGCGGGAATTGGAATTTCCCAAGTATTCCAAGGAAATGCCGGAGGTTTTGGAGCCGGAGGTCGAGCCCGAAATGGAGCAGGCCGGTGAGGAAGAAGAGCCCGCCTTCAGCCCGCCCATGCCCTCGGAGCTCGACCCGCTCCAGACGTACCTGAGGGAGGCCAACCGCTTTACCCTGCTCACCCCGGAGGAGGAAAAAAGCCTCACCATCAGCTACCGGGAGACCGGCGACAAAGATGTGGCCTACAAACTCATCACCAGTAACCTGCGCCTGGTCATCAAGATCGCCCTGGAATTTCAAAAATACTGGATGAGAAATCTTCTCGACCTGATTCAGGAAGGCAACATCGGCCTTATGCAGGCCATCAAGAAGTTCGATCCCTACCGTGGCATCAAGCTCTCCTACTATGCCAGCTTCTGGATCAAGGCCTATATCCTGAAGTTCATCATGGACAACTGGAAGCTGGTGAAAATCGGCACCACCCAGGCCCAGCGCAAGTTGTTCTACAACCTGAAAAGAGAAAAGGAAAAACTTCGGGCCCTGGGTTATGAGCCCGGCCCCAAGCTGTTGTCCGATGTCCTGCATGTCCGGGAAGAGGACGTGGTGGAAATGGAACAGCGCCTGGGAGGGTGGGAGCTTTCCCTGGACGCGCCCTTGAAGGAGGGGTCCGAAGAGTACCACAAGAATTTTTTGCCCTCCTCTGAACCGCAGGTGGAGGAGATTCTGGCGGACGCCGAATTAAAGCAGGTGTTCCGGAAGAAACTTGCCGAGTTTCGGAAGACCCTGAGCGACAAGGAACTGGATATCCTGGATTCCCGTCTCCTGGCGGAAAAGTCCCTGACCCTCCAGGAAATCGGCGCCCGTCACGGGGTTTCCCGGGAGCGGGTCCGCCAGATTGAGGATCGCCTCATCAAGAAACTCAGGCAGTTTTTAAGGAGCGAAATTCCGGACTGGGAGGAGCATCGCACTTCCGTCATGGACTAGGAAGCCTCCGGAAATAGAGGTCACCTTGAGCCGGAGGCGAAGTTGTGTCTGCCCCGGCAGGTGAGAATCTTCACCGCCGGCGGCGGGGAATGACTGGCAGCCAAGCCGTAATTCTCCTTGCGACTAGTGATGAGTTAAGGATAAGTTCTAGATACTATTGCAAGGCCTTGATTTTCACAAAAATGTCATGCCGGGCGAACCCCAGCGAAACGAAGAATGTCGAATTTTCAAGGAGTTGAGACCCTTCACTGCGGTCCGCATGACAAAAAAGGGTTTTGTAATGAGTTCTAAGAAAAACGGGATGATCGTCCAATACTTGCCATGCAGAATTCTGTAGTCCCCCAGAACCCGATAGAAAAACGGCGCCTCAGAACCTTTATCGTGTGCCTTCTCGGACTGGCCCTGGCCGGCGGGGGAGGCTGTCAGACCCTCCAGGCCTTCCATCCCCCCATACCCGGAAAACGTGCGGAGAAGGTTGCCAAGGGGGAATCCAACAAATCCGAGTCGTACTATCATTATCTGAAAGCCCAGCGCTACTTGATGGACGATGATATTTTGAACGCCATCCAGGAGTACGAGGAGGCGGCCAAGTCCGACCCCAATTCGGCTGATCTGCAGATTGAGCTGGCCATCCTGTATCAGCGTCACGGGGAGTTGAACAAGGCCCTGGCCCACGTGGAAAAGGCCCTGAAAATCGACCCGAAAAACGCCGAGGCCCATTTCCTCCTGGCGGGTTTGCATGTGGGCCTGAACCAGCTCAAGGAGGCCATCGAGGGCTACGAACGCGTCCTCGCCCTCAACCCGAATAACCGGGAAGCCCGGCTTTTTCTGGCCACCCTGTACGCCCAGCAACACCAGTTTCCCCAGGCCATCAGCGCCATCCAGGGGATCCTGAAGCAGGAGCCTGACCTGGCCGCGGGCTATTACTACCTGGGACGTTTTTACCTGGAAATGAACCAGCTGGACCGGGCCAAGAAAGAGCTGAACCAGGCCCTGGCCAAGGACCCGGAGTTCGTGCCGGCCATGTTCGACCTGGGCCTGGTCCTGGAGCAGGAGAAGCAATACTCCCGGGCGCTGGCCCTGTACCGCAAGGTCCTGCAGCACCAGCCCAACAGCTCCCGGGCCTGGGCCAGTATCGGCCGGCTGTACCTGATCGCCGGCAAGGAGAACCTGGCGCTCAAGGCCTTCCAGAGGGTGAAGGCCCTGGAAAAGGACAACCCCGCGGCGTCCCTGCAGGTGGGGCTCATTTTCCTGGAATTGAAATATTTCGACGATGCCATCCGGGAAATGCGGCAACTGCTGACGCTGCCCCAGTACAAAAATCAGGCGCGGTATTTCATCGGCACCGCGCTCGAGGAAAAGGGGGATGTCCAGGCCGCGGCACAGATGTACCAGGGGGTGGAACGGCCCTCGGAATTCTACGTCCCGGCCCGCCTCAGGCTGGCCTACCTTCTGTACCAGCAAAAGAAAAAGGACCAGGCCCGGCAGATCATGGAGGAAGTCAAGGCCCTGGCTCCGGAACGCGAAGAAATCTACCTTACCCTGTCATATTTTTATGAGGAGGAAGGCCTGTGGCACCGGGCCATTTCCGCCCTGGAAGAGGGGGTGAAACAGGCGCCCCAGTCCGCGGAACTCTATTCCCGCCTGGCCCTCCTCTACGAAAAGCAAAACAACCGGTCGGAGAGCATCAGACTTATCAAGAAAGCCCTGGAACTGGAGCCGGACAACCCGGATATGCTCAACTTCCTGGGCTACGCCTACGCTGAAGAGGGCACCAACCTGGACGAGGCCGAGCGCCTGGTCTTAAAGGCCCTGGCGGCCCGGCCGGAGAGCGGCCAGATCATCGACAGTCTGGGCTGGGTCTACTATAAGAAAGGGCAGTACGACAAGGCGGTGGTGGAATTGGAGCGGGCCCACCGTCTGCTCCCCACCGACGCCACCATCGCCGAGCACCTGGGGGACGTCTACTTCAAGCAAAACCGTTTTCAGGATGCGCTCAGGGTATACCGGAAGGCCTTAACCCTGGAGAACCCTGACCTCCGCCGCCTCAAGCAGAAGATCGAGGGTGTCGAGCGGAAGCTGCAACAGGGAATCTTATGAGATCTCGCCTTGTCATCCTGGTTCTGGTCCTGGCAATGCTGGCCGGCTGCCGGGGGACCATGCCGGGAGCCAAAGCCCGTCCGTCAGTTCCCCCAATCTCCCCGGAGCAAATCTTCTCCCAGCTCAAGGCGCGCCAGGGGGGATTGACCGCGTTTGCCGCCAAGGGGCGGATCACCCTGATCTCTCCTGAACAAAATGCCACCGGCACCGCCCTGCTCAAGGGGAAATTCCCCGAGACCCTGAGGGTGGACATCAAGGATCCTCTGGGGCGGTCCGTTCTTAGCTTCTTCACCGACGGGCAGATGGTGGAGGTCCTTTTTCCCCGGGAAAACAAACTCTTCCAGGGCCCGGCCACGCCCACCAATCTGGCCTCCTTTATCCCCCCCGGGGTAAAGGTGTCCCAGGCCCTGCGGCTCATGGTAGGGGACCTGCCCTTGAGTTCCGGCCCCCCGACCCGCGTGAAGCCCGAGCCCGGCGAGAACGCCTATCTTCTGGAGTGGGTGGGAAAAGACGGCACCCTGGAGGAGCGTCTGTGGGTGGCGGGAGCGGACGTCCAGCCCCAAAAAGAGGAATGGTATGGGGCCGGGGGCCAGTTGGTTTTCAGCGCTGAGTTGGGAGAGTTTAACCAGGTGGCCGCCGGCCGGCCCCAGCAAATCAAGCTGGTCACGGTCAACCCCAAGGTGGACCTCCGCCTGACTTACCGGGAATTCACCCCCAACCCCGCCCTGACCCCCGCCGACCTGGCAATCCCGAGGCCGCCGGGAGTGATGGTGCAGCCTTTGAAGCCATGAAATTCCTGGTGGACCTGCCCCTGGGGGGCCTGGCCAAATGGCTCAGACTCGCCGGTCTCGATGCCACGGTAACCAACTTTTCCACTAAACGGACCGACTTGCCCGCCCCGGTGCCGGGAACCTATCTGTTAACCAGGCAGGCGGGGTTTCGCCGTCTCGGGCGGGATGACCTCCTCGTTCTTGACGCCAATACCCCCCAAGACCAGCTGGGGGATGTTTTTCGGCGGCTTAAGCTCACCCACCAGGACTTGGCGCCCTTAAGCCGCTGCGGCGAATGTAACGAACTGCTCACCCCCGTGCCCCGGGAAACGGCCCTGGGCGTGGTCCCGGAACACGTGTTCCATAGCCAGGCGGAATTCTTCCAGTGCCCCCGTTGCCAGCGTTTCTATTGGCCTGGAAGCCACCCCGCCCGGATTGTCGCTAAACTGCATGACGTGCTCAGAGAACTGGATAACGGCGGGCCTCACCGCCGGACCCACCGGAAAGGAGCATCCCATGGCGTCTGAGCCCGACAACCAAGTTAGCCAGTTTCTCTCCAACGTCCTTCGCTTTCTGAAAATCGTTACCCTGAACTCCTGGCGCCGGCTGTGCATCCTGGGCCGCTACACCACCATCTGCCTGCACCAGCAGTGCCTCCGCCGGGCCTGGCGGACCCTCGGCAAGCAAATTTGCCAGGCCGTGGCCGGAGGCGAGGTCAACCCCATGCTCCTGGACGAGGTGCAGGACAGCCTCACCAGGGCCCAGGTCATTCAGGAGACCAAGGACCAGCACTACCAGGCCATTGCCGCCCTGCGGGAGAAGATCCGGGCCAGCTGGACGACCGGGCAGACGCCTCCGCCAGAGAAAACTGGGGTCCCTGCCGAAGAAGCCGCCGGGGGAATACCTGCCGAAAAGGAAAGCGGGCCAGAGCGATAAATATTAAGGAGAGGGGGCCAGGGGTCGCGTGGCCCCCGGCCCTCGCCGCCAAGGACTTTCACAATGGCCTCAAGCCGGCAGGTTGTGGAAAGTCCGGCGCTGCCAGGTGACCCGGCGCCAGAGGGGCCGGAGGAAGAACGTTAAGCCCTTGGCGATGGCCAGGGGCCGGGTTAAACGCCGGGTGGCGGGGATGTCCAGGGGCGCGGTGGCCGGATAGTAGACCAGGGTCTTGATGTCCCCTATCTCCGCAAAGGTGTCCGTATGGGGCACCGGCTCCTGGTCCGGCACGCCGCCCCCCATCTCGTAGAATTTCTCCGTGACCATGAGGTATTCCGGGGAGGCCAGGCTACTCTTGAGCAGCCGGTGGGCCAGAATGACGTCTCCTCCCGCCAGTTCCTGGAGTTGGCGGACCTTTTTCATCACCACCGGCCCCGAGTGCAGGATGGCCTTCAGCCTTAAGGCGCCGATGTTGCAGCAGGCATCGCAGGAGCAGCCTCCCTCCCCCGCCTTGATCAGGGCCTGCTGCCGGACCTTGAAGGCGTCGAAAAACCCCAACACCTGCCGGACGAGTTGCTCCCCCACCCCCCGGGGATTGTCCGTGGCCGGGGCATAGAGAAAGGCCGCGTCCCCTTCCAGCTTGTTCAGCACCAAAGGCTCAGCCGCGGCGTCGAGCACTGCTTCGATGAGGTTGGTAACAATCTCTTCGGCGTGGAGGATGCTGGGCCCGTGGAGCGTCACGAAATGGGTATAGCCGCTGATGTCGGCCAGGACCAGATAAACCGGGGTGATCTCCAGATCGGCCATGGTTAGGTCCCGCAATCAGCCGGGCTGCCCGTGAGTTTTTCCAGGGCATGGGGCAAGGCCGGCAGAATGGCCTCGAGGCTTTCCGTGGCGCCCTTGAGGCTGCCGGGAAGGTTGATGATGAGGGTCTTGCCCCGGATGACGGCCACGCCCCGGGAGAGCATGGCGTGGGGGGTTTTGGCCAGTCCGGCGGTCCGCATGGCTTCGGCGAGGCCCGGCACTAGGCGCTCGGCCACCGCCAGGGTGGCTTCGGGGGTGAGGTCCCGGGGGGCGGGGCCCGTGCCGCCGGCGGTGAGGATCAGGTCCAGCTTTTCCTGGTCGCTCCAGGAGACCAGCGCCGCCACGATCTCTTCGTATTCGTCCGGCACGATCTGGTAGCGGGCCGCCTCAAAGCACCGGGGGTCGAGGAGTTGCGTCAGGGCCGGGCCGGCGGTGTCCTGCCGGTCGCCGGTGGCGCCTTTGTCACTTACCGTGAGAATTCCCACCCGGAACATCAAACACCTCGATACTATCTCCTGGCCGCACCACCCCGCCCCTGTCCACCCGGGCAAAGACTCCCTCCCGGGGCATGATGCAGTCTCCCACCAGTTCCCGGATAGCGCAACCCTTGTGACAGGTCTTGCCGATCTGGGTGATGGTGAGCTCGGCTTCATCCCCGATGCGGAGGTGAGTGCCGATGGGCAGTTGATCCACGGCCAGGTCCTTGGTGGTGATATTCTCGGCAAAATCCCCCGGATTGACCGCGGCCCCGGCCGCCCGCATCTTGTCAATGCTCTCCAGGGCCAGGAGGCTCACCTGGCGCTTGCCGCCCTCGGCGTGGGCGTCCCCCCCCACCCCCTGCTCCACCACCAGGCGCACCTCCGGGACGTTTTCCTTAACCACGCCCTTTTGGTGGCTGACGGAAACGGCCACGACAGTTGGTTTGGCTTTGTCTTTTTGTGCCAGTTCCATATCTCTATCCCACTATGAAAAAAATAACACAGGCCAGGCGCTTGTGCCACTGGGTTTTTCATGATCATGACTTGAGGGGCACAACGAAGCTCCGTCGCCGGCGAGGGCGCCGGCGCTACAACTCGGCGGGTTGAGAGGGAGCGTGGGGGAGGGCAGGGGGCTTCAAGTTCCCCAGCCCGCCTCTCAAATCATTCCTGCAATACTGCCCCCTATTCCTTCTCCCGGGCGGCCTGGGCTTCGGCGATGATTTTTTCGGCCAGGTGGGGCGGCACTTCCTCGTAGTGGGAGAATTCCATATCGAAGGCGCCCCGGCCGCCGGTTTTACTGATGAGGTCGGGGGCGTACATGAGCACCTCAGCCATGGGCACCTGGGCCGTGATCACCTGGGTGCGCCCCTGGGCCTCCACCCCCAGGACCCGGCCCCGCCGGCCGTTCAGGTCGCCGATGATGTCACCCATGTTCTCTTCGGGCACGGTTACCGTGATTTTCATGATGGGTTCGAGCAGGGTAGGGTTGGCCTGCTGCACGCCTTTTTTAAAGCCCATGGAACCGGCGATCTTAAAGGCCATGTCGGAAGAGTCCACTTCGTGGAAGGAGCCGTCGTAGAGCTTCACCTTGATGTCCACCGCGGGAAAGCCGGCCAGCACCCCCTCGCTCATGGCCTCGACGATGCCCTTTTCCACCGAGGGGATGTAATTTTTGGGGATGACTCCGCCCACAATGGCGTCCACAAACTCGAAGCCTTCGCCCCGGGGCAGGGGTGAGATCTCCAGCCAGGTGTCGCCGTACTGGCCGCGGCCGCCGGATTGGCGCTTGTATTTCCCCTGGACCTTGGTGGTGCTCTTGATGGTCTCCCGGTACGGCACTTTCAGTTGTTTGAGGTTCACCGCCACGCCGAATTTGCGCTTGAGCTTCTCCACGGTGGCTTCGATGTGCACCGAGCCCACCCCGGACAGGAGGATCTCCTTGGTTTCGGCGTTGCGGGTGAGCTTAAGGGAGTTGTCTTCCTCGAGGAGACGTTGAATGGAAGAGTATACCTTGTCCTCGTCGCCTTTGCTTTTGGGCTCCACGGCCAGGGTGATCATGGTGCGGGCGGCCCCCAGGGGCGGCAGCAAGACAGGCTTGGCCTCGCTCCCCAGGGTGTCGCCGGTGACCGTTTCCTTGAGCTTGGCCACCGCCGCGAAGGCTCCCGGCCCGGCCTCGCTCACCGGTTTTTGGCCCTTGCCTTCCGGCAGGAAAAGCTGGCCGTAGCGCTCGGGGACCGACTTGGTGACGTTCAGCACGGTGGTGTCGGACTTCATGGTGCCGGAGAATACCCGGAAGATGGAGAGGCGGCCGGCATAGGGGTCGGCCACGGTCTTGAAAACCTGGGCGGCTAAAATGCCGTCCGGGTCGGGGTCCAGGGCCACCTCTTCTTTAGTGGCGGGATTGATGCCCTTGATCTGGCCCCTGTCTTCGGGGGCGGGCAGGTATTGATTGATGGCGTCCAGGAGGAGTTCATAGCCCAGGTTGTTGTGGACCGCGCCGAAAAGTACCGGGACGAACTGACCCTTGGTAGTGCCTGCCCGCAGGCCCTGGTAAATCTCCTCCGGGGAGAGGTCGCCTTCCTCCAGGAATTTTTCGATGAGGGTGTCGTCGCTCTCCGCGGCAAAATTCAGCAGATCGCTCCGCCACTCATCCACTTCGTCCTTGAGGTCGTCGGGCACGGGACCGGCTTCCATCTTGCCCCCGCCGCCGGTGTAGGCCTTCATGGCCACCAGGTCCACGACCCCCTTGAAGCTGGCCTCCTGGCCGATGGGATACTGCAGGGGGACGACCTGGGCCTCCAGGATATTTTTCAGCCCGGTGAGCACCTGGGCATAGTTGGCCCGCTCCCGGTCCATCTTGTTGACAAACACCAGGCGGGGCAGCCGGTACTGGTTGGCGGTCCGCCAGACTTTTTCGGTGCCCACCTTGACGCCGTCCACGGCATCAACCACGACGATGGCGGCATCGGTGACGTGGAGGACGGCCCGGGTGTCGGCCAGGAAATTGTCGTCGCCGGGGGTGTCGGCCAGGTAAACTGTGTGCTTCTTATAAGAATAATGATGGAAAGCGGAGGAGATGGTGATCTTGCGCTTGAGCTCTTCGGGTTCGAAATCGAGAACCGAGGTGCCGTCGTCTACTTTGCCCAGGCGGTTGGTGGCGCCGGTGCTGAAAAGAAGGGCTTCGGCCAGGGAAGTCTTGCCGCAGCCGCTGTGGCCGATGAAGGCCAGGTTTCGGATAGTTGCTGTTTTACCGGACATCACAATCTCCTTGTCACAAGAATGCCTTCCGATCAGGGTAGGAAACTACAGACAGAAATTTAACCTCTATCAAATATAGGTAAATATTTCAACCGGCTTTTCAGGGGATGGCGGGCGGCTTTTCGGGGAAAAGGCGGACAAGAGGCAAAACTCCCACTCCCAAACCAGTCACAGGGGCGTTGACAGGGTGGGTCGGGCTTGTTACACTCAACAGTTGTCGGGACGTAGCGCAGCCTGGAAGCGCACCTGAATGGGGTTCAGGGGGTCGGAGGTTCAAATCCTCTCGTCCCGACCAGAATTAACCAAAAAATAA
>Ga0207826_1000078_pt1 | contig 24035 bp, 23 predicted proteins | sample LuqExpMetageno80_FD_187837 | JGI IMG/M metagenome (GOLD analysis project Ga0207826, IMG submission 187837) | Tropical forest soil microbial communities from Luquillo Experimental Forest, Puerto Rico - Sample 80 (SPAdes) | ecosystem: Environmental > Terrestrial > Soil > Tropical forest ... | reverse complement strand
GAGACCACGCAGGTGGTGGTCGTGCCGGCGGGGGTGAGCCCGACCGATTTCGGCTCGGCCGCGCGCGTCTACTGGACGCTGAAGATCGCCGGCGTGCCGAACGTGTCCATCCTCGACGGCGGCGTGGCCGGCTGGAAGGCGGCCGGACTACCGCTGAAGAGCGGCCGGGAAGAGCCTTCGCCGAAGATTTTCAACGCCACAATCGACAAGAGCATGCTCGCCGAGGTCGGCGACGTTGAGCAAATCCTAACATCACACAACGCCACACTGGTCGACGCGCGCCCGCCTGCTTTCTACGCTGGCAAGGAGAAGACGCCTCAGGTCGCCGCTTACGGTCACATTCCCGGAGCACTCGATGTCGACAGCGCGAGCTTCTACGATGACGCGACGAACAGGCTGAAGTCGAAGGCGGAGCTTGCCACCATCACCGCTCGGATCCCGCGCGACAAACCCGCGGTGAGCTACTGCAACACCGGCCATTGGGCGGCGACCGACTGGTTCGTGCTGCACGAACTGCTGGGCTACAAGAACATGCGCCTGTTTGACGGCTCAATGGCCGCATGGGCCGCCGATCCGAAGCGGCCGATCGAGTCCACGCGGACCAAGTGGGACGACTTGAAGAAGCGACTCGGGATGGGGTCCTAAGGCCTTAAGCCAAGGGGACGGCCCAACGGGTCCGGGCTTTTGCGATGGTGGGCGGATGTGATAGCGCCACTCCGCAACACTGAAGGCCAGATATGTCCACTGCCACTGCCGCAGTTCCGGCTGCCCGCAACCGCTTCGTCGCCGATCGTCTTTTCCTGTCATTGGCAGTGATGGCCACCGCGATCCTGCTTGCGCTGGTCCTCCTCGATGGGCAGCCCGCATCGGCCGGTCTTATCCTTGGCGGATTCGCGCTCGGCATCGCCTTTTTCAAATTCGAGTTCAGCTATACGGCCTCCTGGCGGCGTTTCCTCACCAAGGGAGAAGCGGGCGGACTGATCGGCGGGTTGATCGCCATTGCGATCGCCGCAGTAGCGGTCGTTCCCGTCGCGGCGCTGTTCCCGAACTACGGCGGCGCGATCGCACCGCTCGGGCCGTCGCTGATCATCGGCGCCTTCACGTTCGGCATCGGCATGCAGCTTGCCGGCGGATGCGGCTCCGGCACCCTCTACACCGCCGGCGCCGGGTCGGGGCGCATGCTGGTCGCGCTCGCATTCTTCGTTGTCGGCAGCGTGTTCGGCAGCCTGTCGTTGCCGGCTTTTCTCGCGCTCGGCGGCGTCGATCCGATCCTCGCCTCGGATTATCTCGGACCATGGGGCGGACTGGTAGCGACGCTCGCGAGCCTCGCGCTCGCCGCGTTCGTCATCGCGCTGGTCGCCAAAAAGCGCGGCGCGAATTTCAAACCGTCCCGCGCTTACGTCGCCGGCGGCGTCATCATCGGCCTTCTGCTGATCGCGGTATTCGCAGCGGGCGGACATCCGTGGAGCGTGACGTTCGGCTACACGGTCTGGGGCGCGAAGATCGCCAGGACGTTCGGCGTCGATTTCTCCAACGCTGCGTTCTGGCAATGGCCCGGCCCGCAGCACGCGCTGACCGATTCGGTCCTCACCGACACCTCGAGCCTCACCGACTTCGGCATGCTGCTCGGCGCAATGGCGGCGGCTGCCGCAGCCAAGCCATTCGCCTCGGGCGCATGGCCGCCGGCGAAATCGCTGCTCGCGGCGGTGGTCGGCGGCCTGGTGATGGGGTGGGGCGCGCGGCTCGGCTTCGGCTGCAACATCGGCGCGTTCGTCGGTGGCGTCGCCTCCGGCTCGCTGCACGGCTGGGTCTGGTTCGGCTGCGCGCTCGCAGGATGCTTCATCGGCATCCGCCTGCGCCCGCTGTTCGGCCTCTCCAGGGAGTGAGCCGATGCGGAAGGTCTACATCGTCGTCGTGCTCGCCGGCCTGGCACTCGTCGTCTTTCAACATTTGAGCAGCGCGTCGACCGGCCGCGCCGTTTCGCCGGAAGATTTCGCCGGCGCTTGCGCGCCCTGCGGGGCGCCTTGCCCGTCGAAGAAATGAGTTAAGCTGTCTGCTCCGGGCGGGAGCAGGCCGAATGCCGACCGACATCGCACAATTGAACTGCCGAACTGCTGCGGCTCTATCGGCGGCGTGAGCTCTCGCCCGTCGAGGTGACGCGCGATGCGCCGGCTCGGATCGAACGCTTTCAACCGCGCGTCAATGCAATCATCCTCATCGATGCCGATCGTGCGCTCGCCGCCGCGCGCGCCTCAGAAGCACGCTGGGCAAAGGGCGAGCCGCAGGTCTCATCGACGGATTTGCGGGGCGACGCACTGGTACTGCGCGCAGCGCGCGCCTACGAGAGTCTATGCCCGTTCCCGACGCTCGCCGCTCCGAACTAGCAGCTTTTGAGAAATGCCTCGACTTCCACTCGCGTCGCCGCGCCCATCAGCCCGCCGAAGCGCGTGCATTTGATTGCCGCGGCGGCGGAAGCAAATCGTATCGACTCGATGACGTCGCCGGTCTCGACCAGCCGCACCGTGAACGCGCCGTGAAACGTGTCGCCCGCGCCCAGCGTGTCAATCGCGTCGACATGGAATGCATCCATATGGCGCACGGTGCCGCTGTCCAGCCAATAAGCGCCATCGGGTCCATTGGTGACGGCAAGAAAGCCTGAATAATGCGCGCCGAGCTTGCGCAAGCCCTCTGCGGGATCGTCGGATCCCGTGCTGCCCCGCAACGCCTCGAGCGACGAGATCACATGCGTCGAGCCGTTGAGCAGAAGATCGTCGAACGCCGTCTCTTTATCCAAATCGAGTACGCGCGGAATGCCGCGCGCAGTCGCCGCTGCGAGGATCGGCATCATGAAATTCGGATAGCGATTGTCGAGCAGTACCGCATCGCACCGCGCGACGAGTGGAGCGGCATCCACCGGCACGGCTTCTCTCAAACCGCCGCCGCTCCTCGTCGCGATAATTTTCTCGCCGGTGCGATCGATCATGATCAGCGAGACAGACGTCATCGCTCCGGCCACGCGCACCGCGCCGCTGCAATCGATGCCTTCGCGCATCAGGGCATCGATCACCTGGCTCGCCGCCGCATCCGAAAAGTCGCCGAGCGCCCCGGCATAGAATGCGCGCGCGCCGAGGCGCGCCACCGCAACGGCGGCGTTGCCCGCCTGTCCACCGATCGTAATGACAAAATCGGACGCCTGCACCTTGGTGCCGGCCGCGGGAAACGCCTCGACGCGCATGACGATGTCCTGCACCGCGCCGCCCGCGCACAGGATGCTCGGATGCTCAGTCAAAACCGATCTCGCCCTCGACGAAACTGCGGATGATGTGGTGCGCGATAGCGACCGGCGGTGGTGTCGTGAGGCCCGCTTCGTGCCGCCGCATCAACATGCGCGCCAGTTCTTCCTTGCTAAACCAGCGGGCGCCTTCCAGTTCCTCGGTATCGACCACGATCTCCCGGCTCGTCGCCTCGGCGTAGCAGCCGATCATCAGCGACGACGGGAACGGCCAGGGCTGCGAGGCGAGATAGCGCACACGGCCGGTGGTGATGCTGGCCTCCTCCTGCGTCTCGCGCCGGACCGCGTCCTCGATCGTCTCGCCGGGCTCCAGGAAGCCGGCGAGGCACGACCACATGTTCGGAATGAAGCGCGGACTGCGTCCGAGCAGGCAGTCGTCGCCATCGATCGCGAGCATGATGACGACCGGATCCGTGCGCGGGAAATGCTGCGCCTGACACTGCGCGCAATCACGTCGCCAGCCGGCGTCGACGACGACCGTCGGCGCGCCGCAGTTCGAGCAGAAGCGATGACGCGCGTGCCAGTGCAACACGGCTTTGGCTTCCGCGATAGGCGGGAGATGCTCTCCCGCGACGAGGCCTTGCACCGCGATGGAGCGCAGGTCGGTCACGACGAGATCGGAGCGTGTCTTCAGCGCGGCAGCGTCATCCGGCGCGAGACCTACCCCGAACCGCGGCGCGCCGTCGTCAAGTCCGAGAAAGACGGTTTCCACGATGGGCGCGAGGGCGCGCGCCTCCTCGAAGGTGAACAGCGCTTCGCACGGCGTGTCTTGCTTCAGCACGATCATTTCACCGCCCATCAGGTAGACGCCGGCATTCGCGTCGGCGCTCATTGCAGCGGCAGCGACGGCATCCCGGCGTCGCTCGGCCACGCGCGCGAGGCGGCTTTCGGTGTAACCCAGGTGCGGTTTCGGGCCGAGATCGAGGCGGGACATGTGGGGCGAACCTTGCACGCTCCCAGAGTCGGCGCAATGCGCCCCTGCCCCCACTACTCTGTCGCGAGATCGAGCCTCTTGCGGAGCGCCATGACGAACTCATGGCGCGCGCGCGGTTCGTAGGAGAGCGCCGGCGCCGCGCCCCAGACCGGCTTCGGCCACGCCGGATCGGACTTCCGACGCGCAACGACATGCACGTGCAACTGCGGCACGACATTGCCGATCGCCGCGACGTTAAGCTTCTCGCATGGCGTGGCCGCCTTCAGCGCCGTACTTGCCAGCGCGATCTCGCGCATGAGCCGCTGCTGATCTTCATCTGTGAGATCGACGATCTCCACCGCGCCGTCCCGGCGCGGCACCAGGATCAGCCATGGATAGTTCGCATCATCCATCAGCAGCACGCGCGACAGCGCGAGGTCGCCAACGAGGGTTGTGTCGCGTGCGAGCTGCGGGTGGAGGGTGAAGGACTGCATGATATGTGGTGCGGCCCCGCGGATTGCCGGGTCAAGCCCGGAAATGACCGCCTGGAGAGGTTCGCTTGCTTTCTCCTCCCCAAGGCCCGATATAGGGCGCGGGAGGTTGGCGGTGGACGAGCCACTCGCCAACCGGGTCAGGTCCGGAAGGAAGCAGCCCTAACGAGCACGGATCGGGTCGCTCGTCAGCCTCCCACCCTTTTCCACGAAGCCGCGTCTCGCTTTTACGCGCTCGGACGCGCGGAACGGCAGCATGAGCGAGCCCGCAAACCCGGCCGGACCCGGTTCCGCCACCCCGGCCGAGGGCGGTGGCTACCGCGTGCTCGCGCGCAAATACCGCCCCGCCTCGTTCGACGACCTGATCGGCCAGGAGCCGATGGTCCGCACCATCTCGAATGCGTTCGAGACCGGGCGTATTCCGCAGGCTTGGATTCTCACCGGCGTGCGCGGCGTCGGCAAGACGACCACCGCCCGCATCCTCGCGCGCGCGCTCAATTACGAACTGCCCGATGGTTCCGTCACTGGCCCGTCCATCCACATGCCGCAGATGGGCGTGCATTGTCAGGCGATCATCGAGAGCCGGCACATCGACGTGCTGGAAATGGACGCGGCTTCGCACAACGGCGTCGACGACGTCCGTCAGATCAACGACGCTATCCGCTATGCGCCGGTCACCGCGCGCTACAAGGTCTACATCCTCGACGAAGTGCACATGCTGTCGACGCAGGCCTTCAACGCGCTGTTGAAGACGCTGGAAGAGCCGCCGCCGCATGCGAAGTTCGTGTTCGCCACGACCGAGATCGGCAAGGTGCCGGTCACCGTGCTGTCGCGTTGCCAACGATTCGATCTCAGGCGCGTGGATGCAAGCGTGTTGGTCAATCATCTCTCCGGCATCGCATCGAAAGAGCACGTTGACATCGAGGAGACGGCACTCGCGCTGATCGCGCGCGCGGCGGAAGGCTCGGTGCGTGATTCTCTCTCGCTACTTGATCAGGCGATTGCGCATGCGGCGGGCAAGGTGACGGCGGAAGACGTACGACAGATGCTCGGGCTCGCCGACCGCGTCCGCGTGGTCGATCTGTTCGAAGCGCTGATGAGGGGCGACATCGCCGCCGCGCTCACCGAACTGCGCGCGCAATACGACATCGGCGCCGATCCGGCGGTGGTGCTCTCCGATCTTGCCGAGTTCACGCACTTGGTCACGCGCGTGAAGGTGATTCCGTCGGTCGCCGACGACGTCTCGCTGTCGGAGGCCGAGCGCACGCGCGGCCGCGATTTCGCGGTGAAGCTGTCGCATCGCGTTCTCTCGCGCACGTGGCAGATGCTGGCCAAAGGCATCGCCGAGGTGCAGGCCTCCGGTCGGCCGGTTGCCGCGGCGGAGATGGTGCTCGTGCGCATTGCCTATGCCGCCGACCTGCCGACGCCGGACGAAGCGATCCGTTTGCTCGGCGATGGCAGCGGCACGGCGGCCGCGCCCGCGCGCGCCTCCGGCAATGGCGGTGCCCCGGCGCCGCAGAGCTTTTCACAATTGAATCCGCGCGCCTCCGCTCAGGCCTCGCCGCGGCCGTCCAGCGAGCCGATTGCACAGAGCGCTGCGCCACCGACGCTCGCGCTGAATACGTTCGCCGAGATCGTGGCGCTGGCGGCGGAGAAGCGCGACATCGGCGCCAAGCTCGCACTCGAGCGCGACGTGCGTCTCGTGCGCTGCGAAGACGGACAACTTGAGATCGCGCTTGAACCGTCGGCGGCGAAGACCTTCGTGCACGAACTGCCGCGCAAGCTCTCCGCATGGACCGGCAAGCGCTGGATCGTTGCCGTCTCGCAGGAGCGCGGCGCGCCGACCCTGCGCGAGCAGGCCGAGCGCGAGCGTGAGGAGGTCGAGCGCGGCGTCGCCGCCGATCCGCTGGTGAAAGCGGTGCTTGAGCGCTTTCCCGGCGCGAAGATCGTGGGCGTAACGCAGGCCGCCGCCGAACCCGAATTGCCGGCGCATGCCGAGCTTCCCAACGAGGACGAGGATTTGTGAATGCCGAATTTCGCCGAGATGATGAAACAGGCCGCGCAACTGCAGTCGAAGATGCAGGCGCTGCAGGTCGAGCTCGACACCGTCACCGTAGAAGGCACCGCCGGCGGCGGTATGGTCACGGTCACGCTCACCGCCAAAGGCGATCTCAGGGGAGTCACGATCGACGACTCGCTGCTCAAGGTGGGTGAGAAGGAAATTCTGGAGGACCTGCTGATCGCGGCGCATGCGGATGCGCGCAAGCGCGCCGAGACGGTCATGCAGGAGAAGATGAAATCGTTGACCGGCGGCCTGCCGCTGCCGCCGGGACTGGGGCTGGGTTAAAGAACCGAGCCGATGCCCTCCGCCGTCGCCGGACCCGAGATCGAGCGCCTCATTCAACTGCTCGCCCGCCTGCCGGGGCTTGGGCCCCGCTCCGCGCGTCGCGCCGCGCTGCACCTGATCAAGAAGCGCGACCTATTGATGGCGCCGCTCACCGCCGCTCTCGAAACAGCGATGCAGAAGATCTCAGTCTGCAACACCTGCGGCAATATCGACACGCAGAAGCCCTGCACCGTCTGCACCGATCCGCGCCGCGATCCGGCCATTCTGGTCGTCGTCGCCGACGTCGCCGACCTGTGGGCGCTCGAGCGCGCGCATGCGGTGAACGGCCGTTACCACGTGCTCGGCGGCACGCTGTCGCCGCTCGATGGCGTCGGCCCGCAGGACCTCTCGATCGACGCACTGGTCTCGCGCGCGCACGAGCCGGCGGTGAAGGAAGTCATCCTCGCGCTGAATGCGACAGTGGACGGCCAGACGACCGCACATTACATTACGGAATTGATGCAAGACGCAGACGTGAAGGTCACGCGGCTTGCGCATGGCGTGCCGATCGGCGGCGAACTCGATTATCTCGACGAGGGCACGCTCGCCGCAGCGATCAAGCAGCGAACGCTACTGTAGCTGACAGATGTTCCGCGAAGCGGCGCTTGCACTGCTGCTGGCCTGCACCGTCCACTCCGCGTTTGCCGACGACCGCCTGCGGCCCGGCGACACAATTTCCGGCAAGCTGCGATTCTTCCAGCACCAGCATCCGAATGGGACCTGGATCCAAGTTTATCAAATCACTGCGGACCACCCGCGGAAGTTTGCCGCCGCGGACGAGTCTTGCGGCGACGAGCCGCCGGTCACTTTCCATCTCGTCGTGATGAACGACAAAGCGAAGAAGCGCGCCCTAGACGAGCTACTGGGCAGACGCATCAGCGTCGTGCTCGACGACTTCTTCTGCTCGGAGATGGCGTGGCACGTCGGCGACGCCGTCGTCTTTAAGTGGCACCTGCCGGAGCGTTGATCAGCGCACGCGCTGGCCAACTGTTTCACGCGGCACGATCACCTGAGCTGTCGGGACCGGCATTGGCCGCCCATCCGGCGCGATCATCACCTGCGAGCAGTTGCCGTAGCGGTTGAGGTGGGTCTCGCCTGTTTGCGTATTGAACGAATAATAATACTGGCAAACGCCGTCATTGTATGCGGCGTTCGTCCAGGTGCCGAAGGTGTAGCGATTAAAGTATTCTGCGTTCGCGGCCGCCGACCAGCCGATGAGCGCGGAGATTCCGGCTGCAGCAATCAAGTGCGTTCGCATGAGCACCTCCATTGTTCGCTGTCCGACCAACGCGACGCGGGATTTTATCGTTCCGGCGGGAACTGCGGCGGCCTTAGGATCGCTTTGGTGCCAAAGCCTTGAAATGGCCGCGGCTTTGCAGCCAGGCGAGCAGCAGAAGGCTCGGCAATCCTGCGACCACGCAAAGGATGTAAAACCACGCCCAGCCTGTGCTTTCGGCCACAAAACCGGCGCCCGACGACAGATAGGTGCGGCCGACCGCGGCGAGCGCGGTCAGCAGCGCGTATTGCGTGGCCGTATGCAGCGGGTTGCGGCAGAGCGCGGACAGGTAGGCGACAAAGATCACCGTGCCGATCGCGCTGGTGAAATTCTCGACCGTAATGGCGATCGTCAGCGCCGTGATGTCATGGCCGCGCAGCGCGAGCCATGAGAACACGACGTTGGCGACCGACTGCAGGATGCCGCCGATCCAGAGGCTTGCCGCGAGCGGATAGGCGCGCGCAACGAAGCCGCCGGCAAATCCGCCCAGCAACGTCGCGGCGAGGCCAACGCCTTTCACGATCGCGGCATATTCGTTGCGCGAGAAGCCGAGATCGATCACGAACGGCGCCGTCATCGATCCGGCAAGCGCGTCGGTGAATTTGAACAGCACGACGAAGGCGAGCATCACCAGGGCGAGCTCGTAGCTCATGAAATCCCTGAACGCGCCGACCGCAGCTTCGAGCACGCGCGCGAACCGGTTCTGCCGCGCATGCGCGGCTTCCGCTTCGCGAGAACGTTCCGGCTCGGTCGCAAGCAACGCAGTCACGGTACCGATCAGTACCAGCGCGGCCATCACGTAATAGCCGGCTTGCCAGGCGCCGAGCGCGCCGAAGCCATGGGCCTGCAATGCGCTGACGAGGAACAACGCGCCGGCGGTCGAGGCCAGCATGCCGATACGATAGGCGGCGACGTAGCCGGCCATACCGGCGGCCTGCTCGTTTTCCGGCAGGCTCTCGACGCGGAATGCGTCGACCACGATGTCCTGCGTCGCCGAGGCGGCCGCGACGAGCAGCGCCGCGAAAGCGACGAGCGCCGGCGCCACGGCTGGATTGCACGAGCCGAGGAAGATGATCGCCGCGATCAGTAAAATCTGGCTGAACACTAGCCAGCCGCGGCGGCGGCCGAACCAGCGCGATAGCAGCGGCACGTCGAGCGCGTCGGTCAACGGCGCCCACAGGAACTTCACCGTGTAGGGCGTGCCGACCAGCGCGAACAGACCGATCGTGCCGAGGTTGACGCCCGCTTCGCGCATCCACACCAGCAGGGTGCCGCCGGAGAGCGCGAGCGGCAGCCCGGAGGAGAAGCCGAGGAACATGACAATCAGCACCCGCGGCTGCAGGTAGACCGCAAGCGCGTCGAGGAAACTTGCGCGGGGCTGCGCGCCTCCGCTTGCTGCCGATTCCGGTGCGGCCGTCATCGCGGGTGTCTCTCGACCGTCATGCCCGGCCTTGTGCCGGGCATCCACGACTTATCCAAGGCAATACCGTGAAGACCTGGATAACCGTGACAGGCCCGGTTATGGCGCGAACCGATCACTCCGCTGCGCCCAATGCCTGCCGCACAGGTGCCGGCAGCTCCGTCTCGTCGAACTCGACCTCGGTGATCTTCTGGCCGCGGCTCAAAATCTTGTCGGCAGAGATGACGATTTGTTCGATGTCCTTCTCGGCCTGACCAAAATGCTTGTCGAGATTCTCCACTCGGTCCTTCAGCCGCTGCACGTCAGTCACCAACAAACAGACCTCTTTCAATATTCGGTCGGCCGCCTCGCGCATCTTGGCGTCCTTGCGAATCTGCTGGATGACCTGCACCGCGAGCATCAAGAGCGACGGAGAAACGATCGTCACCTTCGCGCGATAGGCCTTTTGAAAGAGATCGTCGAAGCTGTCGTATAGATCGCAGTAGATTGATTCCGACGGAACGAACATCAAAGCCATGTCCTGCGTCTCGCCCGGGATAAGATATTTCTCGGCGATGTCGGCAATGTGCTTCGACACATCCTGACGCACGCGTGCCATCGCGGCTTTTTTCTCTTCTTCGTTTGTCGCCTCGCGAAACGCGGTGACCGCCTCGAGCGGAAATTTCGCATCGATCACCAATGTCGGGCTGCCCGGCAGATAGATGCAGCAATCGGGGCGCGCACGATTCGAGAGCGTGGCCTGGAAATCGAAGCAGTCCTTCGGGAGGCGATCGCTGATGATCACCTCCATCTGCGCCTGCCCGAAAGCGCCGCGCGACTGCTTGTTGCCGAGCACCTGCTGCAGACTCGTCACCTGCGTTGCGAGGTCAGTGATGTTCTTCTGCGCGCTGTCGATGACCGCGAGTCGCGCGTGCAGATTCTGCAGGTGCTCGGCGGTGGTGTTGGTGGAGGCCGTGAGGCTCTCGCCGAGCCGCGCGGTCACCGCGTCGAGGCGCTGGCTCACCGTCTGCTGAAACTGGCTCTGCGATGCCTGAACGGTCTGCTGAAGCTGACCGTGCGCGTTCTGCAGCCACGTCGCCATGCCGTCGAGGCGGGAGTTGAGCGCGACCATGCGCTGTTCCGCCGCCGGATCGGTGACCGGTGCTGGCGCGCGCAATAGAAGCACCAAGACGGCCACAATAACGACGACGATGATGAGCCCAATGGCCAGAAGGAAGGGATCGGTCATGCTTGGGGTTTTACCCTGATTCGCCCGCCCCATGCGAACGAAGGGCGAACGGTAAGGCCAAGCGCGCGGCGGCTCAAGCACCCGAGGAAGGGTGGCTCGTGTTCCATTGACCCGCTCTGCGGAACCCCCTAAATCGCCGCAATGGCCCTTCGCGACATCCTCATCATCCCCGACAAGAAATTGCGGCTCAGCTCGGAGCCGGTCACGCTCTTCGACAAGGAACTGCGCGCGCTCGTCGACGACATGTTCGAGACGATGTACGCCGCGCCCGGCATCGGGCTTGCCGCGATCCAGATCGGCGTCACGCAGCGCGTGATCACCATGGATCTGGCCAAGAAGGACGACCCGAAGGCGCCGCAGGTGTTCATCAACGCCGAGGTGACGTGGAAGTCCGACGAGCGCTCGGTCTACGAGGAAGGATGTCTGTCGATTCCCGAATATTACGAAGAGGTCGAGCGTCCCTCGCACGTGAAGGTGAAATACCAGGACATCGACGGCAAACCGCACGAAATCGAGGCCGACGGACTGCTGGCAACCTGCCTGCAGCACGAGATCGACCACACCAACGGCATCCTGTTCATCGATTACATTTCCAAATTGAAGCGCAATATGGTGCTCAAGAAATTCAAGAAAGCCGCCAAGCGCGGCGACACCACGCGCGCGGCTTACGAGGACAGCACGCCCGAGCATCATATCGGGTGAAGCCCGATGCCGCTCCGCCTCATCTTTATGGGCACGCCAGATTTCGCGGTTCCGACCTTGATCGAGCTGGCCGCGGCGGGACACGACATTGCGGCGGTGTATACGCGGGCGGCAAAACCCGCTGGGCGTGGCATGGGCCTGCAGATCACGCCGATTGAGCGCGAGGCCTGCCGTCTTTCCATTCCCGTCTTCACACCGCGCACGCTCAAGAACGAGCCTGAGCAGGCACAGTTTCGGGGGCATGAAGCGGACGCCGCCGTGGTCATCGCCTACGGGCTCATCCTGCCGAAACCGATCCTCGAAGCGCCGCGGCTCGGCTGCTTCAACGTGCATGCGTCGCTTCTGCCGCGCTGGCGGGGCGCGGCGCCGATCAATCGCGCGGTGATGGCGGGCGACAAGCAAACCGGCATCACCATCATGCAGATGGACGAAGGGCTCGACACTGGCGCGATGGCGCTCGCCGAGCGAACGCCGATCGAAGCTGACGATACGGCCGGCGATCTGCACGACGTGCTCGCACGCGTCGGTGCCGGACTGATGACGCGCGCGCTGGTGGCGGCCGAGCGCGGCTCGTTGCAGTTGACGCCGCAGCCGGAGCAAGGCGTCACCTACGCCGAGAAGATTTTGAAATCCGAGACGCGCATCGACTGGTCGCGGCCGGCGGCGGCTGTGCATGATCACATCCGCGGCCTGTCACCGTGGCCCGGCGCGTGGTTCGAGCACGAGGGAGTGCGCGTGAAGGTGCTGCGCTCGACGCTGGCGCAAGGGGGCAGCGAGCCCGGCACTGTGTTGGACGATCGGCTGACGATCGCGTGCGGCGATGGGACGGTGCGGCTGGTCTTGGTTCAGCGGGCGGGCAAGCAGCCGATGAGCGCGGACGAGTTCTTGCGCGGCGCCCGGATGGGCCGCGGCACGCGGCTCACTTAAAATCAGGCGGCGTGGAAGCTCGCCCAATGATGCCGCCGCGCCTCGATAAAGTCCTCGAGATCATCGTCGCTCACCCGTAAGAGATCGGCGTGGCCGAAGCCTTTCGAATAGTCGAGCACGGAGACCACTTCCGGCGTAATCCGTATCAGCGGCACGGTCGCCGGATCGGGCGGCGGCATGATCTTGTATTCAGGATAGCGCTTGAGCAGGATCTCCCGCGCATGCGCGCGCTCGTTCGGATCGGTCGTCTCGACAGCCTGCGCGGCGATCGACAGGCCCTTGATCTGCAGGGGCTGCGGATAATCGTTGGCGATGGCGAGCGACACGCGCGGGTCGCGCGCGATATTGGCGTATTTCTGGCTGTCGCGGCCGATCAGACAGTAGATGATAAGTCCGTCGTTGCAGTAGCACACGACGGTCGCCTGCGGCCAGCCGTCCTCTCGGTTGGTTGCGATCGTCATGATGCGATGCCGGTCGAGCAACTCGACGATCTGCTGCTTGAAGGCCTTCTTCATGGCGCTGTCCTTTCTTGACATTTGTTATAGAAGCCGCGACCCGAGGGGGGTTTGAGGTGGATCAATCGTGCCGCGCTACCGGCTGACCATCGAATATGACGGCGCGCCCTTTGCCGGCTGGCAAATCCAGGCCGACCGTCTCACTGTGCAGGGCGTGCTGACCGACGCGGTCGCCGCACTCTCCGACGAGCGCGTGCGCATCCAGGGTGCCGGCCGCACCGATGCCGGCGTGCACGCGCTGGCGCAGGTCGCGCATCTTGATCTTACTCGCGATTGGCAACCGGACACTGTGCGCGACGCACTCAACGCGCATCTGCGACCGCACCCGGTGGCCGTGCTTGCGGCGGAGCGCGTAGCGGACAGCTTCAATGCGCGCACCTCCGCGCGCAGACGACACTATCGCTACGAGATTGTGAACCGCCGCGCCGACCTCGCACTCGAACGCGGCCGTGCCTGGCGCGTGCCGCGCCCGCTCGATGCCGCGGGAATGCATGCGGCGGCGCAGCGGCTCGTCGGCAAGCACGACTTCACCACGTTTCGCGCCAGCGAATGTCAGGCCAAATCGCCGGTGAAGACGCTCGACCAGCTCGACGTGCAGCGCGAGGGCGAGCGTGTCTTCATCTACGCGAGCGCGCGCTCGTTCCTGCACAATCAGGTGCGCTCGATGGTGGGTTCGCTGGTGATGGTAGGCGAAAGCCGCTGGAGCGTCGACGATCTTGCGCGTGCGTTGGAAGCGCGCGACCGCACCGCCTGCGGCCAGGTCGCGCCGCCGGACGGGCTTTATCTCGTCAGTGTCGATTACTGAACTTTTGCGTCGCAGATCACGGCGCCGCAGCGGTCCACCGAGTCGACCAGCTTCGCGAGCGCCTTCGGTCCGGGATATCCGTTGATCGCGACACCTTTGATGACAAATCCCGGCGTCGCCTGAATTCCGAGCGCATCGCCGAGCCGCACGTGCGCCTTCATGATGTCGGCGAGGCCGTCTTCGTTCGCCACCGCCAGCGTTTTGGCCTGATCGAGGCCTATCGCCGCTGCGGCCGCAAGCGCGCGCGTGCTGTCGACGGTGCCGCGCTCGCTATCGAGCATGCGATGAAAGCGATAGAACTCCTGCGCTGAGGTGAGGCGCGCGACCGCAAGCTCTGCGCGCGTGCCCTGAATCGACGGAACGCCAAGCACCGGGAACGGGACGAGGACGAGCCGGAGCTTGTTATTGCGCTTGAGCAGCGCGTCGATGTCGCCGGAAGCAGCGCGGCAGAACGGACAGTTCACGTCGTAAAACTCGGCGAGCGTGATGCTCCCTTGCGGATTTCCTGCGATGACGATGCCCGCAAGCTTCTCGATCCGGCTCTCGGTCTCGACGGACACACGATGGTTGGCGATCACCGTGCCGTCGTCGGCCATGATCGGATAGAAGCCTTCGTCCGCCTGTGCGGCGGCTGGGGCAATGAGCAACATCAGCAGTACGAAAAGGCGCGCAACCAGAGACATGGGAGAAAATCCGGTGGGGGGCCGCTTCATGCCTGACGATCGCACACATAGCGACCCACGAATGCGTGTATCAGCCGAGCAACTCTTTCAGCCGCGCGCGATTGAGCGCGAGCCATTGCAGCGCCATCAGCGCCGGTCCGTTGTGCATCGTGTTGTGCGACAGCGCCTCGAGTGCTGTTTCGATCGGCACGCGCTGGGCGCGAATGTACTCGCCGTCCATTGAGGTGCGCTCGCGCACCGCGCTGGCATCGACCCGTGCCACGAAGACCGTGACCAGCTCGTCCGTGATGCCCGGCGTCGTCAGATAAGTGAACAGTTCGGCAATCTTCGCGGGCTCGACGCCGATTTCTTCGCAACATTCGCGTCGCGCGGCATCGGCCGGCGCCTCATCAGCGTCCACACGTCCCGCAACGATCTCGATCATGTCGCCTTTGCCGGTCGCGAGGTGCGCGGGCAAGCGGAATTGCCGGATCAGCACGACCTCGTCTCGATTGACGTCGACCGGAAGCACGGCAACCACCTTGCCGCCTGCGATCACGTCGCGCTTCTGCTCGACCTCTCCCTGATTTGGAATTGAGACGGTCAGGCTGTAGCGCCGGTATTCGCAAAAGCCTTTGGCGAGCAGCTCGGATTCGGAGATCGTGACGTCGGCGAGCCGGTCGGCGATGTCATCCATGCAGGAGTCCTCAGTACCCGCGCTTACGGTCGACCACATTCAGCAGAGGCTCGCCGCGCTCCAGCCGTGTGATCTGCTGCATCACATCCGCGACCAGAAACGCCGGAAGGATGTCGCCCGCATTGTGCGGCGTCACCGTCACCTTCGGATGCGACCACATCGGGCTGTCGGGCGGCAGCGGTTCTTGTGGAAAGACGTCGAGCGTCGCGCCAGCAAGCGTGTCGTCGTCGAGCGCGGATAAAATGTCCGCATCGATTTGGAGGCCGCCGCGGCCGGCGTTGATGAGGAAGGCGCCCCCGGCCGCGCCATCGCGCTTGAGCTTGATCAACAGGCTCGCGTTGAGAATCCCGTGTGTAACGTCGGTAAGCGGCAACAGGCAGATCAGGATCTCGGTACGCTCGAGGAAGGGATCGAGCCCGTGCACACCGTGAAACACCTCGATGCCCTCGATCTGTTTCACGCGAGTGCTCCAGCCGGCGACTTGAAAACCGATGCGGGCGAGCACACGCGCGGCTTCGCTGCCGATCACACCAAGTCCCATCACTCCGACCCCGACTTCGCTGGCAGCCGGCTGCGGGTGAACGCGCCAGACGCGCTCCCGCTGCTGCGCGTCGTACAAGGACTGCCGCCGGTGATAGCGCAGCGTGTGCAGGACGACATATTCCGTGACGCGCATACTGAGATCGGGATGCGCCGCACGGACGATCGGCACGTCGGGAAGACGCGGATCGGCGAGCAGATGGTCCGCTCCGGCTCCCAGATTGACGATCATCCTGAGATTCGGGAACGTGCTCAACAAACCCGCCGGCGGACGCCAGACGCAGGCATAGCCGATGTCCGCAGGGTCCCCCGGAGCATCGGGCCAGGCGTAGACGCGGCGTCCGCCCGGCTGCTCGCGAAACAGGCGCAGCCATTGGGCTGCGTGCGGCCCATCGACGGCAACGAGGATGGCATCGGCGCTCATCCGCGTGCGCGTCTCGCCGTCATTGCGAGACGACCCCTTCCGGCGCCGTTTCCAGATTGAACGCGGCGGCGAACAGCGCGCGTGTGTAGTCGCTCTTTGGATTCTTGAAGAGTTCGGCCGCGGCGCCCTCCTCCACCATCTTCCCGTGCCGGAGCACGAGCAGACGGCTGGCCATCGCCGCAACGACGCGCAGGTCATGGGAGATGAACATGTAGGTCAGGTCGCGTTTCTTTTGCAGGTCGCGCAGGAGATCGACCATCTGCGCCTGGATCAGCATATCGAGCGCACTGGTGGGCTCATCGAGCACGATGAACGTGGGCTCCAGTACCAGCGCGCGGGCGAGCGCGATGCGCTGTCGCTGACCGCCGGAGAATTCGTGCGGATAGCGGTGGCTCGTGTCAGGATCGAGTCCGACTTCCGTGAGCGCCGTGATGACCCGCTCCTGCCGCTCGGCTCGACCGAGTTGTGGCTGGTGCACGCGCAAGCCTTCTTCGACGATGTCCGAAATCGACATGCGCGGCGAGAGCGACCCGTACGGGTCCTGGAACACGATCTGCATATCGCGCCGGTACGGGCGCATGTCCTTGAAGCGCAGCCCCTGAATTTCGTGTCCCATGAACACGACGGGGCCTTTCGAGGAAATCAACCGCAGGATGGCGAGGCCCAATGTCGTCTTGCCCGAGCCGGATTCGCCGACGACCCCTAGCGTCTCGCCCTTGCGCAATTCGACAGTGATGCCGTCGACCGCCTTGATGTGGCCAACCACCCTGCGCATGAGCCCCCGTTTGACCGGAAACCAGACTTTCAAATCGTCCGTGCGCACCACCACCGGCGCCTCCGGCCGCGGCGGTGCGGGATCGGGCTTCGGCTCGGCGGCGAGCAGCGCATTGGTGTAGGGGTGCTCGGGCGCGGTGAAGACGCGCTCGACACCGCCATGCTCGACGATCTTACCTTTGTTCATCACGCAGACCCGGTCGGCGATCTTACGCACGATCCCGAGGTCGTGGGTGATGAACAGCACCGACATGCCGAGGCGTGTCTGGATGTCCTTCAGCAGTTTCAGGATTTGCGCCTGCACGGTGACGTCGAGCGCGGTGGTTGGCTCGTCCGCGATCAGCAGATCGGGCTCGTTGGCGAGGGCCATCGCAATCATCACTCGCTGCCGTTGTCCACCGGAAAGCTGATGCGGATAGCTGCCGAGCCGAGATTCGGGATCGGGAATGCCGACCTGATCGAGCAGGTCGACGATGCGGCGGCGCGCTGGCTCTCCCGTCATGCCCTGATGCAGCAGCAGGATCTCGCCGATCTGCTTCTCGATCGTGTGCAACGGATTGAGCGACGTCATCGGCTCTTGGAACACGATCGAGATGTCGTTGCCTCGCACGTGCCGGAGTTGATCCTCCGCCATGCTCAGCAGTTCTTGCCCCTTGAAGCGGATCGAGCCGCACGGATGGTGCGCCGGCGGATAGGGCAAAAGCTTCATCACCGATAATGCGGTCACGGATTTGCCCGAGCCGGATTCGCCGACCAGCGCCAAGGTCTCGCCTTTGCCGATATCGAACGACACGCGATCGACGGCGACCACCTGCCGATCGCCGCGGCCGAAGGCGACCGAGAGATCGCGGATGGAAAGAAGGGGTTCGGCCGGCGCGCTCATCGGAAGGTCTTTCGCGGATCGAAGGCGTCGCGCACGGCTTCGCCGATGAAAATCAGCAGCGACAGCATGATCGCGATGGAGAAGAAGCCGGTCAGGCCGAGCCACGGCGCCTGCACATTGGCTTTGCCCTGCGACAGAAGTTCGCCGAGCGAAGGCGATCCAGGTGGCAAACCGAAGCCAAGGAAGTCGAGCGCCGTGAGCGTCATCACCGACGACGATAGGATAAACGGCAGGAACGTCATCGTCGCCACCATCGCGTTGGGCAATAGGTGGCGCCAGATGATCACGCCGTTGGACACGCCCAGCGCGCGCGCCGCCTGAATATATTCGAAATTGCGGCCGCGCAGGAATTCGGCCCGGACGAGCCCGACCAACGATACCCACGAGAACAGCAGCAAAATTCCGAGCAGTACGAAGAAGCCCGGCACCAGCACCGACGAGATGATCAGCAGCAGGTAGAGGGACGGAATCGACGTCCAGATTTCGATGAAGCGCTGGAGGAGAAGATCTGTCCAGCCGCCGAAATAGCCCTGCACCGCGCCGGCCGCCACGCCGATCACCGAGGATGCGATCGTCAGGGCCAATCCGAACAGCACGGAAATGCGGAAGCCGTAGATCAGCCGCGCAAGCACGTCCCGCCCGCCGTCGTCCGTGCCGAGCCAGTTGGTTTCAAGCGTGTCGCACTTGGCGAAATTATGCGTCGCCGCCCATTCGCAATCGGCATCCGTCAACGCCCAAGTCGGCTTCGAGGGAAACGGCGACGGCGGATTGCTCACCTGTGTGTTGTAGGAGAACTTGATCGGCGGCCAGACCACCGTGCCGCCTTCTTTAGTGATCAGGCCCATCAGATACGGATCGCGGTAATCCGCCGCGGTGCCGAACAGCATCGGGTCCTGCTCTTTCGCGAACGCCGTGTCCGGATAAGTCACGACCGCCGGGAAGAACCATTTGCCGTTTACGTCGATGAAAATCGGTCTGTCGTTCGCGATGAACTCTGCGAACAGCGAGATCACAAAGAGCGCGAGGAAGATCCAGAGCGACCAATAGCCGCGCCGGTTCGCCTTGAAGTTCTCCCAGCGCCGCCGGTTGAGCGGCGAGACTTCGATGATCCGCCCCTCCGGCGGGACGTCGAGTCCGCCCACGCCGACAGCCGTGGTGTCCGGAGATTTGATGGCAGTCTTCGCGTCCAATCAGACCTCCCGCGACTCGAAATCGATGCGCGGATCGATCCAGGTGTAGGTGAGGTCGGAGATCAGGTTCACCACCACGCCGATCAGGGAGAAGATATACAAATTCGCGAATACGACCGGATAATCGCGGTTGAGTACGCTTTCGAAGCTGAGCAGTCCGAGCCCGTCCAGCGAGAAGATCGTCTCAATCAGCAGAGACCCGGTGAAGAAGGCGTGCACGAAGGCGCCCGGAAACCCTGCCACCACGATCAGCATCGCGTTTCGGAAGACGTGTCCGTACAGCACCTGATTTTTCGAGCAGCCCTTTGCCCGCGCCGTCAGCACGTACTGCTTGCGGATCTCGTCCAAAAACGAGTTCTTGGTCAGTAGGGTCATCGTCGCGAAGGCAGACAGCGCCATCGAGACGATCGGCAGCGTGAGATGCCAGAAGTAGTCGATGATCTTCGAATACCAGGGCAGCGAACTCCAATTCTCCGATACGAGCCCGCGCAGCGGAAACCAATCGAGGAAGGACCCTCCGGCAAACAGGACGATCAGCAGGATCGCGAATAGAAACCCCGGAATGGCGTAGCCGACGATGACCACGGTCGAGGTCCACAGGTCGAAATGCGACCCGTCTTCCACGGCCTTCTTCACCCCAAGCGGAATGGAGATCAGGTAGGTCAGCAGCGTCATCCAAATGCCGAGGGAGATCGAAACCGGCAGCTTCTCCTTGATCAGCTGCAGCACACTGACGTCGCGGAAATAGCTCTTGCCGAAATCGAAGCGGACGTAATTCCACAGCATAAGCGCGAAGCGCTCGGGCGCTGGCTTGTCGAAGCCGAATTGCTTCTCGAGCTTCTTGATGAACTCGGGATCGAGCCCCTGTGCACCGCGGTATTTCGAGCTGCTCGCGTCGACGCTGGAGGCGCCCTGCGCCGTTCCGCGCGCGCCGAAGTCGCCGCCGGGCGCACCGGAGATACGCGACGTCGCGCCGGTATCGGAGCCGGAAATGCGGGCAATCACCTGTTCGACCGGCCCGCCGGGCGCGAACTGCACCACAACAAAGGCGACCAGCATGATCCCAAACATCGTCGGGATCATCAACAGAACGCGGCGAGCGATATAGGCGGCCATCTTTTTGTCAGTTCACCGGCGGTGCAGCCCTCATGCTCGGCCTCGCGCCGCGCATCCACGTCAGATACCGCACCTTAACGGCGCGGTTGGCCGGGACAAGTCCGGCGCTCGGCGCATAAGGATCATTTCTTCTCGCTATTGGCGGCCTTGCCTGGCTCGGCCCACCAGGTTTCCGGAATGCCCCGGAAATATCGCGGTTTTGTCTCGGGACGGCCGAACACGTCCCAGTACGCGATCCAGTGCGACGCCTTGTACCAATGCGGGATCCAGTAGCGCCCGGCACGGAACACGCGATCGAGCGCGCGGCAGGCCGTCACGAGTTTGTCGCGCGTCTTCGCCGCAATGATGTCGTCGACGAGCGCGTCGATCACGGGATCGGAAATGCCGGCGAGATTTTGCGACCCCTTGGTGCGTGCCGCCTGCGAGGAGAAATACGTGCGCAGCGAATCGCCCGGCGTCGCGGAAAAGCTCATGCGCTCGACCGTGATGTCGAAATCGAAGTCGTCGACGCGCGCGCGGTACTGCACCGGATCGACGATGCGCAGGCTCGCCTCGATGCCGAGCACGCCGAGATTGCGGATATACGGCAGATGATGCGGCTGGAAGCTCGGCTCGTCGATCAGAAATTCGACCACGATCGGCTGCCCGTTCGGAAGAGCGCGCTTGCCCTTCTTCAACTCGCAACCGGCGTCGGCCAGAAGTTTGGCGGCATTGCGCAGCCAGCGCCGGTCCTGCCCGGAGCCGTCCGTCACCGGGGGACGATAAGGTTCTCCGAATACCTCGGCCGGCAGCTTGTCGCGATAGGGCTCGAGCAGCGTAACTTCCGCCTCCGACGGAATACCCGACGCCTTCATCGGTGAATTCTCAAACACCGATTGCGTGCGCTCGTAGGAGCCGTACATGATGTTCTTGTTGGTCCATTCGAAATCGAAGGCGTCGATCAGCGCCTCGCGCATGCGCGGGTCCTTGAACTTGTCGCGGCGCGTGTTGATGAACCAGCCCTGCGTACCGGAGGGCGTGTCGTCGGGAAGCGTTGCGCGCTTCACGCGCCCATCGTTGAATGCCGGGAAATTGTAACGCGTCGCCCACGTACGCGAGGTGAATTCCTCACGGAAGAGATAATCGCCCGCGGTAAAGCCTTCGAAGCCGACCTCGCGGTCGCGGTAGTATTCGTATCGGATGACGTCGAAATTGTTCGTTCCGCGCGCAGCGGGAAGCTCCGCGCCCCACCAGTCCTTCACGCGCTCGTATTCGATGAAATGTCCAGCCTGGAAGCGGCCGATCTTGTACGGTCCGCTGCCGAGCGGCGGATCGAGCGTCGATTCGTCGAACGGACGCTTCTCGTAGTACGTGCGCGAGAAGATCGGCAGGCTGGCGACGAACAGTGGCACGTCGCGCCCGCGCTTCGGCGCAAATCGGATGACGGCTGTTCGGTCGTCTGTCGCTTCCGCACCCTGCATGTCACGCAGAAGCTGCGCGATGATCGGGTGACCTTTCTCTTTCAGAGTGGTCAGCGACCACGCGACGTCCTGCGCAGTCAATGGCGTGCCGTTATGGAATTTCGCTTCGGGTCGCAGCAGGAACGTGTAGGTCAGCCCATCGTCCGAGATACGCACGGCACGCGCGGCGAGCCCGTACATCCCGTCAGGCTCATCGCCGGAGCGCACCATCAAGGCCGCGAAAATAAAATCGAGCCCTGTCGCGCCGTCACCTTTCAGGATGTAGCCGTTGAGCGAATTGAAGGTAAGGAACGAGCCGTTATAGCCGCGCGTCGAGACGATTTCCGAATAGCGCCCCCCTTTTGGCGCCGACGGATTGACGTAGCGGAAGTTCTTGAAGTCCGGCGGATAGCCGAGATCGCCGAAGGCCGAGATGCCGTGCCGCTCTTCGCTCTCGGCCGCCAGACTCCGGCTGAGCGGCAACGTCGCGCCCGCCGCCGCCGCGGCACTGAGCACGAGAACGCGCCGGCGCGACAGATCTAGCATCAGGAGCGCGACGGCGCCTTGGCCGCCCTCTCTGCGTCCCACCACCACACGGTCGGAAAGGCTGCCGCGCCGTACTTCGGCATGTTCTCGGGATGCGAAAAGCGGTCCCAGCGGGCGGTGCGCTGCGCGCCCGAATACCACTGCGGTACGACGAAGTGATGCCAGAGCAGCACGCGGTCGAGCGCATGCGTGGCGGCGACCAACTCGTCGCGGTTCTTGGCAAAGATGACGCGGTCAATCAACGTGTCGATCGCCTTGTCCTTGATACCCACGAGATTGCGCGAGCCGGGCTGGTCAGCCGCCTGCGAGCCCCAGAAACCGCGCTGTTCGTTGCCGGGCGACAGCGACTGGGCCCAACTTGCGACAACGATGTCGAAGTCCCACTGCCGCAACCGGTTCTCATATTGCGCGGGATCGACGAGACGCAACGCGACAGAGATGCCGAGCCGCTCGAGCGAGGGTTTATAGAACAGGATGACACGTTGGAACGCCTGCTCCGCGATCAAAAATTCGACCGCAAAGGGCTCGCCGGTCTTCACGTTGACGAGCTTGGTGTTGCGCACTTCGTAACCAGCGTCCCGCAGCAACGTCAGAGCTTCGCGCAGATTGTTGCGCACTGCGTCGGATTTGCCGTTCTCCGGATTCGTATACGGCTTGGCGAAGACGTCGGGCGGCACGGCATCGCGGACGGTATTGAGAATGTCCAGTTCAAGGCCCGTCGGCAGGCCCGAACATGCGAGCTCAGTGCCAGCGAAGTAGCTGTCGTTGCGCTTATAGAGTCCGTAGAAGAGTTGCCGGTTCATCTCCTCGAAATCGAACGCGAAGTTGAACGCGCGGCGCAGCCGCTCATCCTTGAACTTGTCCCGGCGGATGTTGAAGGCGAAAGACTGCATGCCGCCGACGTTGCGCGTCGGAAATTCCTCGCGCACCACGCGATGCTCGCGGACCGCAGGAAAATCGTAAGCCGTCGCCCAGTTCTTGGCGATGTTCTCCGTGCGCCAATCGAGCTCGTCGGCCTTGAACGCCTGCAACGCGACGTCGGAATCGCGGTAGTAGTCGTAGCGGATCTGTTGGAAATTGTTCGTGCCGATCGTGACGTTGACGCCCTTGCCCCAATAGTCGGCGTCCTTCTCGTAGAGGATGGTCCGCCCGGCGGTCATGTCCTTGACGCGATAAGGACCCGAGCCGAGCGGCTGCTCGAGCGTGGTCTGCGTCACGTCACGTTTGTTGCCGTTTTTGCCGGTACCTTGCCACCAGTGCTTTGGCAGCACGTAGAGCTGGCCGACGATCTGCGGCAGCTCGCGGTTGCCGGGCCCATCGAAGGTGAAGGTGACCTCACGTTCGCCTGTCTTTTCCGCCTTCACGACGTGACGGTAATAGGCGGCGAGCTGCGGGCTGTTCGCTTTCCAGACCTCCAGCGACCAGATCACGTCGTCCACCGTGACCGGCTTGCCGTCATGCCAGCGCGCATTGGCGCGCAGCCGGTACGTGACCGAGGAATGGTCGTCCGGATGGCTGACAGCCTCCGCGAGGAGGCCGTATTCGGTCGATACCTCGTCTAACGCAGGTGTCATCAGCGTTTCCATGAACAACTCGGTGCCCATGGCAAGGCTGCCCTTCACGCCGGCGATGACAGCGTTGAAGTTGTCGAAGGTGCCGAAGCCGACCTCCCGCACATTTCCACCCTGCGGTGCCTTTGCATTGACGTACTCGAAATGCGGGAAGTCGGGTGGGTACTTCATCTCTCCGAAGAGGGAGAGGCCGTGTTTCCATTCTCGCTCCGCCGTCTGCGCTGCGGCGGACGATGCG
>Ga0207826_1000077_pt1 | contig 24071 bp, 17 predicted proteins | sample LuqExpMetageno80_FD_187837 | JGI IMG/M metagenome (GOLD analysis project Ga0207826, IMG submission 187837) | Tropical forest soil microbial communities from Luquillo Experimental Forest, Puerto Rico - Sample 80 (SPAdes) | ecosystem: Environmental > Terrestrial > Soil > Tropical forest ... | reverse complement strand
CGCACTTCCCAAAGGCGGATGGCCGCTTCCACCCCCTTGCCGAAGGCTGCCAAGGGTCCGGCCACGACAAACTGGTCAGCGACGGCCTGGCGGGTGGACTCGGAGATGAGCACCTGCCCCCCCACGGTAAAGGATTCCAGGCGGGAGGCCAGATTGACCGCGTGGCCCACCACGCCGTATTTAATGCGGATCAGCGAGCCCATGTTGCCCACCACGCAAGGACCGGTGTTGATGCCGATGCCCATTTCCATCCGGGGCAGGTTGGTCAGGGTCTGGTCCGCATTCATCCGCTGGCGGGCCAGTTGCATATCCAGGGCGCAGGACACCGCCTTTCGGGCGTGATCCGGGTCTTTTTCCGGGGCGCCAAAGACGGCAAATAAACTGTCCCCCAGGAAATCCACGACAAAACCGCCGTGCTGGTTGATCAGCTGGACCATGGTATCGAAATGGGTGTTTAAGATGTGGACTACTTCTTCCGGCCTGGTCTGTTCCGAAAAACGGGTAAAATTGCGCAGGTCGGAAAAAAGCAACGTCACCTCCCGCCGTTCGCCTCCCAGCATGGCCTCCTGGCCCTGGACCACCACCTGCCGCACGATTTGCTGGGGCGCGAAGCGGGTAAAGGAACGGAGACTGGCCTTCATCCGATCTATGGCGCTTTGGAGTTGTTGGATTTCCGCAATGCGGGTTTGCAGGCTGAATTGTCCGTCCAGTTGAAAGTTTCTGATCCGGTCGGTTTCAGCGGAGAGCAGGAGAATGGGCTTAGAAATGCTGCGCGCCAGAAAAACCACCGCCAGGGCCGCCAGCCCCAGGATACCCAGACTGATGAGAAATGCCCCCCGGTTGATTTTCTTGACCGCGCCGATGAAGTCATCCTCAGGGACCACCACGCCCACCTTCCAGCTCCTGCCCAGGGAGGGTGGGAAGCCCTTGAAGGTCGCCAGGTACCTCCGGTCGCCGACAGCGACGGTGACCCGGGTGGCACCCGAGGCCTGATGTTGGTTGAAGGCGGCGGTAATACTGGGGACTTCCAGATCCTTCACCTTAACCGGACGCAGGACGCCATCCCCGGCCTGCTTGCCGATAATACGGCTGGGGTCCGGGAAGGCCACCAGTTCATTCTGCTCATTGAAGATGAAAGCCAGGCCATGTGAGCCGATGCGGAGAGATTTGAGAAAGGTGGAGAGCCCGGTCAATTCGATATCCGAGCCGATGATACCCAGGATGCTGCCCTGGTCGTCCCAAACGGGGCAGGAGACGCAGATGCCTGGCTTGTGGCCGGTGTAAAAGATAAACAGGTCCGTCACGTAAAGACCCCGGGCCTGCAAGGCTCCCTGATACCAGGGACGCACCCGGGGATCATAGGTGTCGGTGGTGTTGATTTCGGTCCTGACTACCTTGAAATTTTTATCTCGGTACTTCCAGGTGGTAACCGGCGGCCCCTTGGCACGGTTTACGAACTTGGTGGCGAAAGTGCCATCCTGTTGGCGATTGGATAGGAGAAAATTCCCCTTCTCGTCACCCACCAGGAACATGGCGATCTGAGGATACGTATTCAAGGCCTGGACCGCGTAAGTTTCAAAGTGACTGACGTTTTTAAAAGGCAGGACCTTGGCGGTGGCCAGCTGGGAACTCATCTCCGTCATGGAGGATACGGGCTTCAGGAATCCCATGCTGCGATTGATGACTGTCTGGGTGGTTTGGGCCATCAGATCGTCGCAGAGCATCAACACGACTTGGGTAGTGCTGCGGTAAAAATAGACGATAATCACCAGGACCGTGGCCAGCAGCAGTCCCCCGAAGGCCGTGAGAATCTCCACCCGCAGGCTTTGTCTGGAAAACATGGTCAGCATTTTACCATTTTGGGACGATTTAGGCCCGCAGGAGAAAAGAGAATGTAGGCCGCGTGGTTAAGCCGGAATTCCTTCTGGGTAAGGAAGGCTCGATGCACCTTGATAAGGTGAATTTTCAAGCACTTGACCGGTTTCTGTTTCGCCCCGGACATGATATAAGAGGATATGCTTAAGCCCAAGATATATATCACCCGTCTCATCCCCCAGGCAGGTATTGATCTCCTCCGAAAAACCTGTGAAGTTGAGATAAATCCGGAGGATAGGCCCCTCAGCCGCGATGAGTTGCTGGCCAAAGTGTCTGACAAAGAGGGCGTTATCGGCCTCATGAACGACCGCATTGACGCCGGGTTTTTTGAGGCCGCCAGGGCCCTTAAAGGCTTTGCCAACTTTGCCGTGGGCTTTGACAACATCGACGTGGCCGAAGCTACCCGCCGCAAGATTCCCGTCTCCAATACTCCCGGGGTGCTCACCGACGCCACCGCCGAACTGGCCTGGGCCCTGCTCTTTGCGGTGGCCCGGCGCATCGTGGAAACGGACAGAATCATGCGTTCAGGAAGTTGGGCAGGCTGGGGCCCGTTGCAATTCCTGGGCGTGGGGGTTACGGGGAAGACCCTGGGGATCGTGGGGGCCGGCCGCATCGGCACCGCCGTAGCCCTGATGTCCAGGGGGTTTCAGATGCAGGTGCTCTATACCAACACCAGCGGCCGGGAAAACCCCACCCTGAAGAAGGAACTTGGGGCCCGGCTGGTTTCCCTGGACGAGCTTCTGGCCGGGTCCGACTTTATCAGCATTCACACGCCCCTCACGGACTCCACCAGGCATCTGTTCAGGGCCGAGACCTTTGACCGGATGAAGTCTTCGGCTATCCTCATCAACACCGCCCGGGGGCCCATCATCAAGGAAGACGACCTGGTGGCGGCGTTGCGCTCCCGGCGGATCGCCGGCGCCGGCCTGGACGTGTATGAATTCGAGCCCCGCATGGCTGAGGGGTTGGCCGGTCTTGACAACGCCGTCATCACCCCCCACATCGGCTCAGCCACGACCAGCAGCCGGACGGGTATGGCCATGCTGGCGGCCAGGAACCTTTTAGCCATGCTGCGGGGCGAGCGGCCGGAATCCTGCCTCAATCCCGAGATCTATGAAGAGAGTAAGGGTTTTTAGGGGGTTGGGGGAGAGGGTTGAAAGAGAGGGCAGGGGCTGGTGGCACAGGTTTCCAGCCGGTGGAAACCCCTGGCCTCCGCTCCCCAGGACTTTGGCCACAATCTCCTGATGAGCGTCTTTCTCACCAATGACTGGAGCGCTTATCCACCAGCAGGCACATCAGATCCATGACATTGGTCCGAGTCGGCCCGGTTTTGAATAACTGCCCCAATCGGTCGAAGAAATTATAAGAATCGTTATTCTCCAGATAAGCCGCCGGATTCAGGCCCCGCTGCCAGGCCTGCCGGCAGGTGTCCCCGTCCACCAAGGCCCCGGCGGCATCGGTGGGGCCATCCGTGCCGTCGGTGCCGGCGCTGAGCAGGGCAATATGTGACCAATCCTTGAGGTCAAGGGCTCCTGCCAGGGCCAACTCCTGATTGCGGCCGCCTTTTCCCCGGCCCCGAACCTTGACGGTGGTTTCGCCTCCCGCCAGGATACAGGCGGGCGCAGGAACGGGGTTGTCCGAAAGAACGATCTCTTTGCCGATACCTGTCAAAACCCGGGCGATTTCCCGCGCTTCCCCTGCCATGAAGGACGACAAAATCAATACATTGTAGCCCAACGACCTGGCCTCATGAGCGGCTGCCAGAAGGGCGGCGCGATTGCTCCCCACCACCAGGTTATGGACTTTTTTAAATACCGCGTCTCCCGCTTTGGGGGTTTCTGCCAAGAGGGCGTCGGCGCCCGCATGGAGCATTTTGACCACGGCGGCCGGGAGTTTAGCGGCCAGGCCATAACGCCCGATTATGGCCAGGCAGTCTGCAAAGGTGCTGGGGTCGGCAGCAGTGGGGCCAGAAGCGATGACGTCCAGGGAATCGCCCACCACATCGGACAACAGGAGCGCAATCACTGTGGCCGGGTAGGCTAACCTGGCCCATTGCCCACCTTTGCCGAGGGACAGGTGCTTGCGCACGGCATTGACTTCATCGATGCTGGCCCCGGAATCAAGCAGGAGCTGGGTGGTCTGCTGCTTTTCCCATAAACTCAGGGGAGGGCGGGGTGCCGGGGTGAGGGCGCTGCCGCCCCCGGAAAAGGCGCACAGGACCAGATCTTCAGCGGTGCATTTCTCCATCTCGGCCAGGATAAACCGGGTGGCGTCCAGGCCGGCCTGGTCGGGCACGGGGTGGCCGGCTTCCCTCACCGAAATTTTTTTGAGCGGCAGGCCGTGGCCGTATTTGACAATGATCCAGCCGGTGGTGAGCCGCTCACCCAGGATGTCCTCCAAGGCCCTGGCCATGGGAGCCGTACCCTTGCCGGCCCCGGTGACGATGATTCTCCTGTAGCGGTCCAGGGGATAGAAGCGTTCCCCCACCCGCAACCGCTCCCCCACGAGTTCAACGTGTCGCCTGACCGCGGCTTCAGGGTCGACGGCCGCCAGCCCTGCCATAAAGATTTTTCCAAGGATGTCTATGAGGTGCTGATCCATGCTCAAGGGCCTGAAAAAATGCTTTTAACCAGAGAAAACGCTTCAGAGAATTTATCAGCTTTTCGGGTAAGGTGACAAACTTTTAGAACCTGCGAGATCCATGGCTCCCGCCACGGCTGCCCGGATAAAGGTTATCCAGGAAGGGCAGGAGCGGAGGGGCGGCACTTGATGGCCGGTGGACGGCAAGATCAAGTTCTTTTATGCTTGGAAATATCAACGATCTTCTCCTTCTCCCCATGGCCCAGCAACTTTAGGCCAGCTGGATCTTTTCTCTGCTAACCCACAATTCAGGTCCCCGTACCAGTTTCAGCCGGGAGCACAGAAAACTAAACTAATTGATATCCTGTGATATTCCCTTTTGGCGACCGCAGAGAAAGTGCTTGCAGGGCCTGTCTGCTTAGCGTTATATAATACATTCCATCCCCAAGTCTCGCGGCAAAATGCCCATGGGCAGAGGTTCCTCGAAAAACGCCTTGCCTTCGTTTCAGCCCCATCCGGGTCTGGACGAATCCCCTAGTTCTGGCCAGCCGCCGTCCGGACAAAAGGACCTGAAAAGAAACCTGGTGTTGGCCCTGGGCGCCCTGGGAGTGGTGTATGGGGACATCGGCACGAGCCCCCTGTACACCGTCAAGGAATGCTTCCACGGCCTCCACGCCATCGCCCTCACCTACGGCAACCTCCTTCCCTGCCCCACAAGGTGGTCCTGTGGTCCATGGTCTCCGCCAACACCCCGCATGCCCCGGAGAAAGCGATTGAACATCACCAACCTGGGCCGCGGCTTCCACCGCGTCATCGCCACCTACGGCTTCAGGCAAACCCCCAATGTCCTGGAAATCCTGGAGTTGGCCTCTCAGCAGGGCCTGGAGTTGGACATCTCTGCGACCACATTCTACGTGGGCCGGGAACGCTCCTCAGCACCGGTGACGCCAAGATGGCCCACTGGCGCAAGGAACTTGTTCGGCTTTCTGACCCGCAACTCCTGGAACCTCCACGTACTTCAACATCCCCCCAACCGGGTAGTGGAACTGGGGAGTCAGGTGGAGCTTTAAGAGGGAAGCGTTGATGTCTTTTGCGAAGCATAGGGCATAATCGAACAAGGAAGGCATTCTTGCGCACCTTTCGGCAAAAAATCTTCATGGGCTTTGGCGCCAGCCTGATGCTCATGGTGCTTATTCTGGCCTGGGCCATGTTCATGATCCTGAGGCTGGGGCAGGCCTCCGAGTCGATTTTGCGGGAAAACTACCGGAGCATCCAGGCGGCCGAGCACATGATCGATGACATTGATCGGCAGGATGCCGCGGTCCTCTTGTACTTACTGGGATACCAAGAACAGGGCTTGAAAGAATTTCAGGAAAACGAGGCCGCGTTTCTGCAGTGGCTGGGCCGCGCCCGGGACAGCATCGACCTACCCGGCGAAAAAGAAATCATCGACTCCGTGGAAGAGAACTACACCCGCTATGTCCAGGAAGTTTACGGCCTCCATCTCCTGGGGGCCCAGAACCCCAAAGGCGCCGCCAAGCTCTATCACGAGGTGATTCTGCCCTTCTTCAGGTCCACCCGGGATGCCTGTGTGCAACTCCGACAGATCAATCACGAGACCATGTATGCCATCAGCAACCGGGCAGGCCGGTTGTCGGTCCTGGCGGTGCTCTCCATGCTGGTGATCGGCACCTTGGCGGTGATCATCGGCGCTATTTTCAGCCTGATCCTGTCCCGCCTCATTTCCCGGCCGGTCACCGAACTGCAGGAAGCCGCCCTGCAGATAACCGAAGGCAATTACGACGTCCAGGTGCCGGCCCAAAGCTCCGCCGAAATGGCCCTCCTGGCCCAGCAGTTCAACCAGATGGCGCAAAAACTGAGAAAATTCCATGAAATGAACATCGAACAGATCATTGCCGAGAAACTGAAGAGCGAAGCGATTATTCAAAGTGTCGACGACGGCATCATCGTGGTGGATGACCAGATGGTGATCAATAATATCAATCCCAAGGCCGCGCTCATCTTCGGCGTGCACCAGGACAGCCTGCTGGGGCGGCATTTTGTGGAAGCGGTGCGCGACGAACACCTTTTTGCCTTGCTCAAACAGTCCCTGGAAACAGGGCGCCCCCCCCAGCTCCACGAGGGGGAAGATATGTTCACCATCAATTCTGAAGGGGGCAGCCAGCATTATCAATTTTCCATCCTGCCCATGCGGTCCTCCTCGGGGATTATCCAGGGGGTCGTTTTACTTCTTCGGGATATCACCCGATTGCGCGAGTTGGATCGGCTAAAGAGCGAATTCGTGCTGACTGCTTCCCATGAGTTGCGCACCCCGCTCACCAGCGTCAGTATGGCGGTGGATTTGCTGATGGAGTCGGCGGCGCCCAAATTGACTGACAAGGAAAAGGAATTGCTGACGGCCTGCCATGAAGATGTCCAGCGCCTCCGGGCCTTGGTCAACGACCTTTTGGACCTTTCCAGGATTGAGGCCGGGAAGCTGGCGCTGTCTTTCGAACGGGTCCTACCGAGTTTTTTAGGCGACCAGGCATTGGCCGTGATCAGGCCCCAAACCGAGGCCAAGCACATTGAGCTTGCCTCCGAGATCTCCCCGGATCTGCCGGAGGTGTTGGCCGACCCCAACAAAATCGTCTGGGTGCTGGTGAACCTGTTGGCCAACGCCGTGCGCCACACCCCCGAAGGGGGCCACATCAAGGTGAAGGGGGAACGGCTGGGCGGCCAGGTGCATCTTTCCGTGACCGATGACGGCGAGGGGGTGCCCTACGATATCCAATCCCGGATTTTCGACAAGTTCGTCCAGGTAAAACGCGACAGCGACATAGGGGGGAGCGGCCTGGGGCTGGCCATCAGCAAGGAAGTGGTGCGGGCCCACCGGGGCACCATCTGGCTGGACTCGGTGCCGGGCCAGGGCAGCACTTTTACCTTTACCATACCCGTGGCCGACTGAGCCAGGAAGGAGCCGGAGAATGACCGCCAAACCAACGCTGATCGTTGATGACGAGAAAAACATTCGCCTGGCCCTGTCCAGGGCCCTGGAACAGCTGGACATCCCGGTGGAGACGGCGGCCAGCGGCGAGGAGGCCCTGGAAAAGCTCGCCGCCGGCGGCTACGGGGTGATGCTCCTGGACCTGCGCCTGCCGGGTGTGGACGGCATGGAAGTCCTGCGCCTGGTGACCCAGGAGCAGCCGGAGATCAGGGTTATCATCATTACCGCCTACGGCTCCATTGATCTGGCGGTGGAAGCCATGAAGCTGGGGGCGGTGGACTTCCTGCAGAAACCCTTTGAGGTGGCCCGGGTCCGGGAGATGGTGCGCCGCATCCTGGAAAAACAAGAGGAATCAGTGAGCTACGCGGATTATATCGCCTTGGCCAAGGAGCGGATCCTTGAGGGCTACTTCGACATTGCCGGCGTCTATGCCCAAAAGGCGGTTTTTCTTGACTCGAAACGGCCGGAGGCCCTGAATCTCCTGGGAGGGATCTCCGAAATCACGGGCAACCGGCTGGAAGCCTACAAGTATTATCGGGCCGCCCTGGCCCATGATCCCGCCTACCTGCCTGCTCAACTTAACCTGGAGCGGGTGGCCGCCCAGCCCTATACGCAACAGGGCATTATCTGGGGGGATCCCGACCAGACGAAGAAAGAGCCGGCCTGAGAAATCGTTTTGAGAGGTGTTGTTGGCTACTATTCACCAAGATCGTGAAGGCAATATGAGCGCTGAGAAGGTCCCGGCAAACCCGTCTAACCCGGAAGCTGCTTTAACCCCTGAAGAAATCCTCCAGGGGAAAGTCAAGAAAAAAGAGCGCCTCGGTCAGTGGCTGGCCACCTCCATCTGCGGCAACGACATCACCTCTTCATGCCTGTATGTCTCGGGGATCGTCATCGTCTATGCCCAGGCCCTGGCGCCCCTGGCCCTGCTCCTGGCGGCCGGGGTCCTCTACCTCTACCGCAAAATCTACACCGAGGTGGTGGAGGCCCTGCCTCTGGACGGCGGCGCTTACAACTGCCTGCTCAACTGCACCCGCAAATTCGACGCCTCCTTTGCCGCCTGCCTCACTCTGCTTTCTTATCTGGCCACCGCGGTGATCTCCGCCAAAACCGCGGCGGAGTACAGTAAAGATCTCCTGCCTTTTCTCCCCACCATGGAGACCACCGCGGTCATCCTGGTACTGTTCGCCGGCCTCACCATCCTGGGCATCACTGATTCGGCCCGGGTGGCCCTGGGCATCTTCGTCCTGCACCTGGCCACCCTGACCCTGCTGGTGTTCTGGATTCTGGCCAGCAGCAACCTTACCTCCATGTGGACGCTGAATCTGGCCTCCTTCAAGCAAGGGGGGGATTGGCCCAAAGCTTTGTTTCTGGGTTTCTCCGCCGCCATGCTGGGGGTCAGCGGTTTTGAGAGTTCCGCCAATTACGTGGAGCAGCAGCGCCCCGGGGTCTTTCGCCTGACCCTGCGCAACATGTGGCTGGCAGTGACGATTTTCAACCCGATTATGGCGCTCTTGGCCCTGGGCCTGATGCCGGTGCCGGAGATCGCCGCGGTCAAGGATGATCTGGTCAGCCGCATGGGCTTAATGGTGGGCGGCAAACCCCTGCACACCCTGATCATGGTGGACGCCTTCCTGGTCCTCTCGGGCGCAGTCCTCACCAGTTACGTAGGGGTCAGCGGTCTCGTGCACCGCATGACCCTGGACCAGTGCTTCCCCCAGTTTCTCCTCAAATCCACCAAGCGGGGGAGCTACCCCTTGATCATCCTGGGGTTCATGATCCCCTGCATTTCCATTCTCTATCTGACCCGGGGCGAAATCCTCTCCCTGGCCGGCGTGTACACCATTTCCTTTTTGGGGGTCATGACCTTTTTTGGCATCGGCAACATCCTCCTCAAGGTCAACCGGCCGGAGCTGAAGCGCACTTACCGGGCCGGCTGGGTCACCGTGGTTCTGGGCGTCGTGGCCACCTGTATCGGCATTTTCGGCAATCTGGCCATCAATTTTATGTTCCTGGGGTATTTTGCCATTTACTTCGTCCCCGCGGTGCTGGGGGGCATCATCATGTATATGCGCATCCCCATTCTGAAGCAGATCCTCACCCGTATTGACCGGGTCCTGTCCCGCTTTTCCACCTGGCGGGAGAAGGTCGAAGAAAAGATCGCCGAAATTACCGACATTCGCGCCGTGGTTTTCGTGGGGCTCGGGAGTCTGGAGCGGATGATCAAGGCCTTTTCCTACCTGAGCCGCAATGAGGATTTCCAGAATATCCTGATCTTCAGATTCTACAGCGAGGAAGACCCCAACGTCGAGCTGAACATCCACCGGAATTTGGGGATTATCCGAGAGTTGTACCCTGATATGAAGATCGAATACCAAGCCCGCAGGGGCGATTTCAATCCCGCCACCGTGGCCGCCCTCTCCCGGGAACTGGACGTCCCCCAGAACATGATGTTCATGGGCTCTCTTACCCACACCCAGCCCTATTCCCTCCAGGACCTGGGCGGGGTGCGGGTAATCTGGTAACGGCATCCGGGCCTGGCTTAAGCCGGAGAAAAAGATCCGGGAAGATCCCCTTGAACACTTCGCCGTCCTGTGCTAAAAGCCTTGGCATGCAGGGGGCGATCCTGACCAGGGAGAAGTTCACGAAGTCCGGGGGTAGGTTCCCGGGCATAATAGCTGGCCACACAACTCCTGGGCCATCCTGTTTCTGCCTGTCTTGATTTCATGGCTGTTCCTTTCCCCACGACTCCCGGTCCCCAGCCCACCCTGAGCAACCTGGGAAGATTGGCGGATGTGCCCGTCCAGTATCTGCTCGTCCTGGCTGGAGTATTCGTCGCCGGCCTGTTTCTCGGCCTCCTGCTCATGTGGCTGATTGCCCGGGCCGCAAGATTGCGTCTCCACTCGGAAATCCAGCGTCTCCCCCACCTGGAGGAAGAAATCAGCGGCCTCCAAGGCGAAAAGCTTAAGCTGCATGAGGAAATCGCCTCGCTGAAGGCCTTTCGCCTCGCTGATGAAGAGCGGCTGGCCTGGCTGGATGCCGCCCAGGGCAACATGCGGGAGGCTTTCCAGGCCCTGGCCGGCCAGTCTCTCAGGTCAAATTCGGAGGATCTTCTCAAGACCCACAAGGAGCAATTGCACAACCTCGTTGACCCTCTGGACAAGGCTCTGCAAGACATGCTGAAGAATATCCGGGAGTTGGAGGGCAAACGCGAGGGGGCTTACGGCGAACTGAAGGAAAATTTAGGGCAGCTTTCCCGGCTCGGTGTGCAGTTGCGGGATGAGACCGGCAAGCTCAGCCATGCCCTCAAGGCCGGGGCCCAACAGCGGGGGCGCTGGGCGGAATTTCAATTGCAGCGGCTGGCGGAACTGGCCGGCATGAAAGAGCGGGTGGACTTTCACCTGCAGGAGGGGCTCGGGGAGGGCCGCCCCGACATGGTGGTGTGGCTGCCCCGGGGCGGCTGCATTGTGGTGGACGCCAAGGCCCCCATGAAACACTATTTTGAAGCACTGGAGAGTACGGACGAGCACCTCCGCCGGAGAAACCTGGCGGAACATGCCCGGCGGGTCAAGCACCACCTGGAGAGCCTCCACAGCCGGGACTACACCCGCCATCTGCCGGAGGGCTCGCAGTTCGTGGTCATGTACCTGCCCAGCGACGCCTGCCTGATGGCCGCCCTGGACGCTGACCACCAGCTGCTCGATTACGCTTTCCAGAAACATATCATTCTGGCCACCCCCACCACCATTTTTGCCCTGCTGAAAACCGTGGCCACCGGCTGGCAGCAGTATCTCATCGATGAGAATGCCAGGCGCATCCTGACCCAGGGACAGGAGTTGTTCAAACGGCTAAATCTGTTTGTGGAACACTTTACGGGGATTGGCCGGGGCTTAAAAACCGCGGTAGATAAATTCAACGAGGCGGTGGGGTCCTTTGAGAACCGGCTGTTGCCGGAGGTCCGCCGCTTTCAGGAACTGCGCGGGGCCGAGGGGGAGGCCCTGCCCCAGGTTACCAAGGTGGACAGCCAGCCCCGGCCAGCGCCTCTTCCCGAGGCCTCGGACAAGCCAAGTAGCGATTAATACTCTGGGGGGAGGGCAGGGAACCTGAGATTCCTGGCCCTCCCCTCAAGAATATTATCAAATTTTATTCCTTCCCCGGCCCTCTCTTTTGTTATCTTTAAAGAACTAAAATGGCCTGTGACCCGACAGGCTGCCCTCGCTGGTCCTCAAGGACAGGTTATGGCTGATAAGAAAACGGCGGCCGAGATCGCTGGGCTGGCCTGCCAGTGCGGCATTGCCATGGAGTTTCAGGACAATTTCGGGGTGCACCGCCGCCTTACCCAGGCCTCCATGGAGGCCGTGCTTACAGCCCTGGGTGTCCCTTGCAGCACCCCGGGGGAGATCCGGGATTCCCTGGAGCACTGCCAGAGACGCCTGCAGGAGCGCCTGCTCCCCCCGGTGACCGTGGTCACCCCCGAAACAGGCCGAAATCTGCAGCTGCATCTGGCCTGGCATAGGCCCGAAGTCCCCTCTCCCATGGACCTGGCCGGGGAACTCCGGGGCGAAGGAGAAGAGATACGCCACTGGCAACCTTGCCCCGATCAACTCAATCTTATTGAGGCCAAACCAGCCGCGGCCGGTTATCTTCTCAAACTCTCCATACCATTACCCGGCGACCTGGCGGAGGGTTATTACGACCTGGGTTTCCAGGTCCAGGGCGCCGGTTGGGGGGCAGCCGGGGCTACCCGCCTGGCCGTGAGCCCCGGCCGGGCCTGGCTGCCGCCGTTTTTGGAAAATGGGGCGCGGCTCTGGGGGCTGAACCTGCCTCTCTACGCCTTAAGGAGCCGCCATAACTGGGGCATCGGCGATTTTAGGGATCTGCGCGCCGCCATCACCTGGGCCCAGGAATTGGGGGCGGCTTTCGTGGGGATCAATCCCCTGCATGCCCCCCAGCCTGGAGCCGACGCCACTCCGAGCCCCTATTCTCCCGACAGCCGGCTATTCCTGAATTTTCTGGCCGTGGACCTGGAGAGCGTTCCGGAAATGCAGGACTCTCCGGAGGCCCAGGCCCTCCTGGCCAGCCCGGATTTTCAAGCCGGCCTCAACAATCTCCGCAATGCCCCCCTGGTGGCTTACCCGGAAATCCGCCGCCTCAAAAGAAAATTTCTTGAGATTTTGTTTGCTGCCTTTGCCCACAGCCACGGCCTGCCCGATGCCCCCCGCACCCCCCGGGGGCAGGATTTTGCCCGGTTTGTGGACCAGGGGGGCCAGGACCTGAAGAATTTCTCCCTCTTTCAGGCCCTGAGAGATCATCAGGAAAAACCGGATTGGCGCCGCTGGCCTGAGAACTTGCAGCGTCCTGACACCCAGGCGGTGGCGGCCTTCGCCCGGGCACACCCCCGGGACCTCGCTTTTCACCAATATGTCCAGTGGCTGGCTGCCGGACAGCGGCAGGAGGCGTGGGCGGCGGCTACAGGGGCCGGGCTTCCCTTCACCCTGTACCAGGACCTGGCCCTGGGGGCCGCCGCCGGGGGGTTTGAAACCTGGGGATATCCTGGGCTTTTCGCCGGCAGGGCCTCCATGGGGGCCCCCCCGGACGCCTTCAACCTCAAGGGCCAGAACTGGGGCCTGCCTCCCTTGATTCCCCAGAGGCTGGAAGAATCGGGCTTTGGCCTCTTTCTCGACACCCTCCGGGCCAATCTGCCTCCCGGCGGCATCATCCGGCTGGACCACGTCATGGGGCTTTTCCGCCTCTACTGGATTCCGGAAGGCCTGGACCCCAAGGACGGCGCCTATGTGAGTTATCCGTCCCGGGAGCTTTTGGGTTTGCTCGCCCTGGAGAGCCAGCGTCGGCGCACCCTGGTCATCGGGGAAGACCTGGGCACCGTCTCCCCCAACATCAGGCAAGAGCTGGCCCAGTCCCGGATTTTTTCCTACCGGGTTTTTTATTTTGAACGTAAGGAAGGGGATGGCTTTGTGGCCCCCGGTGATTATCCCCGCCAGGCCATAGCCTGCGTCACCACCCACGACCTTCCCACTCTGGCGGGCTATTGGGAGGGGCGGGACTTGGACCTCAGGCGTCAATCTCAACTTTATCCCTCGCCCCACGCGGCCGAGCAGGACTTGCAGGCACGGGCTCAGGACCGCCTCCTCCTGGTGGAGGCCCTGGTGCAGCAGCATCTCCTCCCCCCGGACTACAACCCGCCGTCGGATTTCTGTCCGGAGGATCTCCGGCGAGGAGTCCTGGCTTACCTGGGACAGAGCCGGGCGGCCCTGATGGAGGTCCGCCTGGAGGAACTCCTCGGCCTCACTGCCCAACAGAATCTCCCGGGTACTATGGACCAGCACCCCAACTGGCGGCAAAAGATTTACCAGCCCCTGGAGGAGGTGCGGCACAATCCTGAAGTCATCCGGCTGGCGGCAGCGCTGAGCCAGGCCCGAAGCCAAGAGAAAAAGTAAAAAGTAAGGTTACGTAAAGGAAGCTTGCCATGCCCCAAGCCACGTTGATTTACAACCTGTTTCCGCCCCTGTTCGGTCCCGTCCCCGTTTGGGAGGAGCACCTGGACCGCATCGCCGATATGGGCTTCACCTGGATCTATCTCAACCCTATCAACACCCCCGGTCTCTCCGGCAGTATTTATGCCGTCAAGGACTACTTCGCGGTCAATCCCTTGCTAAAGCCCGCTTCGGGGGAAGACCCGGAAAAGGCCCTGGTCCGTTTCCTGAAAGCGGCCGAGCGCCGCAAACTCAAGGTCATGCTGGACCAGGTCTTCAACCACACTGCCATTGACTCTCCCCTGACCGTCCAGCACCGGGAGTGGTTCGTCCTGGATGAAGACGGCCGCATCAAGAACCCATCCGCCATCGACCCCGCCGACGCCACCAAGATCACGGTGTGGGGTGACCTGGCCGAACTGGAGTATTGGCCCCCGCCCGACCCGGAGGGTCTCCGGCACTTCTGGGACCAGGTGATCTCCTACTACCTGCGCCTGGGCTTCGCGGGCTTCCGGGCCGACGCCGCCTATAAGATCCCCGGCGACTTCTGGGGCCGGCTCATCGGGGCGGCCCGGCACCTCGTCCCCGAGGTGCAGTTTTTCGCCGAAACCCTGGGCTGCCGCCTCAAGGAATTGGAGCAGCTCTCGTCGGCGGGCTTCGACTTCATCTACAACAGTTCCAAGTGGTGGGACTTTAAGGCTGACTGGTGCCTGGAGCAATACAACCGCTTTCGGAGCCTGGCCCCCTCCATCAGCTTCCCCGAGACCCACGACACCGCGCGGCTGGCCACGGAAAGCGGCGGCAGCGTGGAAGTGGCCCGGCAGCGCTACCTGTTCGCGGCGTTTTTCTCCAGCGGGCTCATGATCCCGGCGGGCTTCGAGTACGGCTTTAAAAAGAAGCTCAATGTCGTCAAGACCCGGCCCGGGGACTGGGAGACCCCTATCTATGACCTTAGCACCTATATAAGCCAGGTAAACCGCATGAAGCAAAACTGCCCCGTGCTGCTGGAGGAGGGGCCCATGACACGGCCCAAGGCCATCGGGGAAGTGCCGGTGGCCTTCCTGGTAAAGTCCCGGGAACGCCGGTTGGGCCGGGTCCTGGCGGTGATCAACACCACCAAAAAGGAACAACTGGTGGAGATCCCGGATCTGGCCGATTTTTTGGGAGAACCCGTCTCCGCCTGGGAGGATCTGACCCCGGACATGATCCCCCTGAGGCTAAAACCCTCCCTGGACTTTTCCCTGGCGCCCTTTAGGATGAGGATTTTTTATAACCCCCACGGCGAGCCCCTGGTCGTGGAGCAGCCGGAAGGCGAAGAAGATACTTCTGAATCCTGATGATGTGCTTATGATTTGGAGGAACTTTTATGACCCAGGCCCTGGCGGCCTTTGACGACCATGGCCTGGTGCTGGCCACCGACAGCCGGGCCACTCGCTTTGTGGATGGTGGTCAGGCGGAATTTTTTGCCGTGGACAAGCTCTTTCCGCTGGGGAGGTGGGCCGCGGTGGTGAGCGGCGGCGCCGGGGTGAGCGTACCCCTCTCCCTGGCCTTGCGCCATGCCATCGGCCAGCGCCGGGGCCTTGATGACCTGGATGAGATGGTGGAGTTCGCCCTGGAATTTCTCGCCCGGGGCTACTCCCAGTATCTTCGCCAACACGGCCCGGAATCCGAGGGTTTTAGGCGCCTATACTTCATCATGGCGGGCTATGCCGACCACTACCCGCCCCCGGGTTACAAGCTGTATCTCCTGGGTAGCGAAGAAAACGAGCCTCTCAAAATTATACCCGTCACCAACCAGGTGGTCATGCCCCGGAACCTAGGCATGGAAATGCGCCTTTTTAAATCACTGACGGCAAATGCCGCGCTCCCCGAACTCCTGGCCCTGAGCAAAGACTTCCTGGAAAAACAGGCCGCCGCCAAAGAAGAAGTGGGCCCCCCTTACGCCTACGCCGCAATCACCCCCTCCGGCTTCCAGCCGGTGGAGATGTAAGGGCAAGAACTGGCGGGGGAGGGCCAGGGAGCAGCGGCTCCCTGCCCTCCCCTGCACCCCCTCCCAACCCTTTAGGAGTTTGGCCCAAGCCGGGACTTTGTCCGGGCTTGGGCCAAATATTTCAAACCTGCGTAAGGGATTGGGGGAGGAGGAGTGGGGGAGGGGGTAAGGACCGGAGTCCTTAGCCCCCTCTCCCACAACCAATTAACTCTGCCCCTCCACCAAAGCCTGGCAAAGCCGCGGCACCAGGTGGTCGAAGTCGCCGTTGCTCATGATGAGGGCAACGTCGCCGGGTTGAAGGAGGGGGAGGAGTCCCGCCAGGAGTTGGCCGGTGTCGGGGAAGGCAAAGGCCCGTTTGCTCCGGGTAGTAAGGTCGGCGGCCAGTTGGGCCGAGGAAAAGCGTTCCCCCTCGGGGACTTTCCAGAGGTCGGGGGGTTCCCGCACGACAATCAGGTCGGCATCGTCAAAGGCCTGGGCGTAGGGTTCCTGGAAGATGGCCCGGCGGGAGGTATTGGTGCGGGGCTCAAAGACGGCCACCAGGCGGCGCCCCGGGTAACCCTGGCGCACTGCCGAGAGGGTGGCGGCCACTGCGGTGGGGTGGTGGGCGAAGTCATCCAGCACTGTAATACCCCGGTATTCCCCTACGGTCTCCAGGCGGCGTTTGACCCCCTGAAAGGTCTGCAGGGCCCGCGCCAACTCCTCGGGGTCCGCGCCTACCTCGGCCAGGGCCGCCAGGGCCGCAAGCGTGTTGAGGACGTTGTGGCTGCCCAAAAGCGGCGAGTAAAACCTGCCCCACTCCCGGCCCTCACGATAGACCGTGAAGTGCATGCCCCCCGTTCCCGGGGCGATGTCCGCGGCCCGCCAGGCGGCGCCGTCTTCAAGGCCGTAAAAACTCACCGGGCAGGCCGACTGTTGGCAAACCTGGCGCACCAGGGGCGCATCCCCCCAAGCCAGCACCCGGGACGTGGCAGGCATTTGGTTGAGGAAGGTGTGAAAGGCCGCTACCACCTGGCTGAGATCCTGGTAGATATCCCCGTGGTCGAACTCCACCGAGGTAAGAATGGCCACCTGGGGCTGAAAATGAATAAATTTCGGGGTCTTGTCAAAATAGGCGGTGTCGTATTCGTCCCCTTCCAGCACCACGTAGGGGCCCTGACCCACCCGGTAGTTCGAAGCAAAGTTTTTGGCCAAGCCCCCCACCATAAAGCCGGGGTCCCGGCCGGTGGCGAAAAGCAGCCAGGCCAGGAGGGCCGTAGTGGTGGTCTTGCCGTGGGTGCCGGCCACCACCAGGCTGCCGCGCTCCCCCACCAGAAAAAGGTTCAAAGCTTCGGGGAGGGAAAGCCGCGGCAGGCCGAGTTCTTCCACAGCCTGGGCCTCGGGATTCTCCCGGCGGATGACGTTCCCCACCACCACCAAATCGGGGCGGGGCTCCAGGTTTTCGGCTTGGTAGCCGTTGTGGATGGGAATACCCAGACTCATGAGAAAAGTGCTCATGGGCGGGTAGACATGTTCGTCGGAGCCCGTGACCCGGTGGCCCAATTCCTTTAGGATGCCGGCCAGGGCGGCCATGCCGGTGCCGCAAATGCCCAGAAGGTGAATGTGCAGAGAAGGTTTGGCAGTCATAGTAACGGAGGTTTTTATTTGTAATTATTATATTGAGATGAGTTCTTTTCATTCCAAGAGGAGGGCCGGGGACTGCCAAAAGCGAGACGCCCGTGCTGCTGGTACTTGTCCTCTCCTTAAACCCCCTCCCAACCCGTAAAAGGGGCCGGAAAGGCGGGCCAACAGCCAGACATTCCGGCAAAAAGCGTCAAGGGGTTGGGGGTGAGGGTTTGGGTGAGGGGGCAAGGGTTCCGCCGACCCCTGGCCCCAGCTCCCAAAGTACCTATTACATATCCCCTTCTGCCTGGATCCCCAAAGCCCGGGACGCAGCCTCGTGGAACCGGGGGCGGAAGGCCTTGATCTTGTCGTTGTCCCGGCTCAGATGCACCCGGTTGGTGAGCAAGACTACCATCTGGCCGCGCTCCAGGTCAAGCCAGAAGGAAGTGCCGGTGAAGCCGGTATGGCCCACGCTCCCCGGAGAAAAATAGCGCCCGGCAGAGCTTTGCCCCGGGGTGGGCACATCGAACCCCGGGGTGCGGCAGGCCTTCGCCACCGGGGTCAGGAACCGGCGCACGATCTCCGGGGAGATCCCCAGCCCCTCACTTTGACCGTGATAAGCCCGGTAGAGCCAGGCAGCCAGGGCATAGACCTCGGGCCCCGTCCCGAAAAGCCCGGCGTGTCCGGCCACCCCTCCCGCCGCCCGGGCGTTGTCGTCATGGACCTCGCCCATGGCGGGAATGCCGGGAGTGGAGGTCTCCTCTGTGGCGGCCCAGGTGAATCTGTCCCGGTCTAACCGCCTCACTGGACGAAAGCCTAAAAAGTCAAGCCCCAGCGGTTCATACAATTCACCGCGGCAAAAGGCGTCCAGGTCCTGGCCGCTCACCTCCTCCACCACGGCCTCCAAAAGCATAAAACCCAGGTCACTATACAGGGTGGCGGTCTTAGGTGCATATTTCAGGGGCTCTGCTGCCGCCAGGCGGGCCAAAAGCCGGGAACGCTCAGCTTCAGGGGCCGTCAGCACAGTCTCGTAAAAGGGGCGCCAGGCCGGCAGGCCGGCCCGGTGGGCCAAAAGGCTTTTCAGAGAGAGCAGGCGTTTGTCGGGAGCGAGCCAGGGGACTGGCAGGACTTCACCCAGCGGGGTCTCCAGGCTGAGACGTCCCCGGGCCTCTAAAAGCATGAGGGCCATCGTGGTGGCCAGGGGCTTGGTGAGAGAGGCCAGGTCAAAGATGGTGGCCGGAGTGGCCGGTGGACTGTCCGGGTCCCGGCTTACCCTGCCGGTGGCAGCCTGCCAGAGAAGGTCGCCTTTGAGACCCACCAGGGCCACGGCCGCGCTGTAAACTCCCTGGTCCCGCCCCTCCTCGAGGAGTTGTTCAAGAATACGCCGCTGCGGCCCGAGCCGGGAGCTCATTGTAAAAGAGAAAGGAGCAAGTCTCGCATGGTTTGGGCGTCAAAACCTGAAAATGTAGAGCAGGCGCCCTCGCCTGCTCTTTTAAAGAACAGCCGGGGGCGCCTGTTCTATAGCTTTTCTTTCCAGGGACAGATCTCAGGGCTCGAATCCCTATGAAGCATAGTAATAGAGGGGCTTGGCGTATTTTATTAAGATACGGAACATGGGTATATTATTAAGGAAGGCCTTCAGTCCGCCTCTCCCGGCAAGACCATTTCCTCCCCCGGCAAAATAGGGTTCAGAAGCAGGCCGGTCATCACCTTGGGGTAAAAATAGGTGGACTTCCGGGGCATCATGAGGCTGCTCATGGCCACCTGCCGCACCTGCTCGATGCCGGTGGGGTTGAGGATAAAAGCCAGGTCCACTTCCTTGGCGGCCAGAAGCTTGACAACCTCCTCCAGCTTGCTGGAGTACTTGCAGGTGTCCTGGTCGTCCAGGGCCTTGGCGTCCAGTCCCAGACCCTTGCCGAAGACCAGGTAATTGAGGACGGCCACGTCCAGGGCGGCCAGGGCCGGGTGCATCTCCCGGGCCAGAATCTTCTGGCGCACCCCTTCCTTGAGCTGAAGGCGCCAGGCCCTGTGGCCGAAGCCCACCATGATGAACACGGTGTCGCCAGGGGTGGTGGCGGCCAACTGATCCTGGAGGTAGCGGGCCACCGCGGCCGGCTCCCCGGCGGGGAGATTAAATGGGGTGATGTCGAAATGGCGTTCCAGGCGGGCGAGCGTGCTGCCTGCCTCCAGGTTTTTGAGCCTGGGACCCCGGAGCAGCCGGTGGGCCATGAGGATGACCAACTCCGGGTCGTAGAGGTTGGCCAGGTACATGAACATATAATTGAAGGGGGCCCGGGGCGAAGTGAGGGGGTAGCGCTCCTTCATCCACTTCTGGAAGGCCAGGGCCGTCTCATAGCGGTGGTGGCCGTCGGCGATGAAAAGCTGCAGGGGCTTTAAAGCCTGGTACACCGCCGCCTGAATTTCCGGGTCGACGACCGGGTAAACGTGCTGGTCCCGGCCTGCGACGTCGGTCAGGGACAACAGGGGCTCCGCGGGCGCGCCCTTGGCCAACTCCTCCAGGATGCCGTTTTCCGGGTCGGGAAAGAGGGCGTAGATCGGGGAAAAATGGGCCTGGCAGCTCTTGAACAGTTCCAGGCGGTCGGCCTTGATCTTGGAAAAGGTCTGCTCGTGGGGGAGGATGACGCCCTTGTGAAAGGGTTCCAGGTGCACCAGGGCCCCCAGTCCCCGGCGGGTGTAGCTCCGGCCGTCGTGGTCGAAGCGGGTTTCCCAGTAATAATAAGCTGGCTGGTCATCCCGCTTGAAGACTCCCTGCTGCTGCCACTGCCGGAATAGGGCCGCCGCCCGAGTGTAGCGGTTTTCCAGGGGGCTGTCGCCGGGTCGGGCAGGAGGGAGAATGAGATGGACCATGTTGTGCGGGTGCATGGCGGCAAAGGCCTCCCGCTCGTCCGGCCGGATCACATCGTAAGGGGGCGTTACCACTCGGGAGAGGTCGCCGACCTTGGCGGTGTCAAAATACATCCCGCGGAAGGGGACAACTTGGGCCACCTTCTCACCTCCTTCAAAAAACAATGACATTCGGCTTAATTTATCAGCAATACGGCAACCGTCAATAGGCAAGACTGGCCATACCGCCAAATTCTCAGGTCAAGCCCCTCTGGCAACTTAAAAAAATTATTGACCGGGGGGGCCTCAAAAGTTATATAAGTTTGACGTTACGAAATGATTGGGTCTGCGAAGCGCACCCCTTTCCCCAAAGGGTTAGGGGTATCTTCTGTTTTGGGACAGGGCGATTGACTCCACCCCTGAGCAGGAGCCCCGGGTGCTCGGTCAGCCCAATCTTCATCACCCGGGGACCCTTGACGTTCTCCCGGGCCTGCGTCCTGCCGGTGCAGGGTGTTGAGCGGGCCAGGGACATCCTGGCGTTATAATAAACCAGGTTGGAGGAGGATGGAGAATTGAAAAACCCAGATCTCGGCTACGGGATGCACCTGACTTTGGATGGCTACGATTGCAATCCTGACAAGTTGGCGAATCTGGACATCATCTATGAGTTTCTGGATCGCTGTCCGGATTTGATCACCATGACCAAGATCATGCCCCCGTATGTGTTCAAGTACCATGCGGAAGTTCCTGAAGACTGGGGTGTATCAGGGTTTGTCCTGATCGCCGAGAGCCATATCAGCGTCCACACCTACCCGGACAGGGCCTATCTCAGTCTGGATATTTTTTCCTGCAAGGATTTTGACCACCAAAAAGCCGTGTCTTACGCCACCGAGCTGTTCGGCATCGGCCGCCACGAACGCAACCTTTTGAACCGGGGCCTGGAATTCCCCCGGGAAGTCAAGAAGGTGGAGCGTCTCCTCAGAAAAGAGCGGCAACAGCTGAGAGTCTGAACATGGACGAGGGCGACAGTCCTAAGCCCAGTATCCTCAAACGTCTCTGGCAACGCTGGTTTTCCCGACATTTAATCTCCCACCCGGATGACATGGAGCGGGAAATCGGCAGCATTCTCGAAATCTGCCAGGAGAAGGACCTCATCAGCAACCAGGAACGGGAGCTCATTGAGAGCATCATTGAGTTCAAGGATACCCTGGTCCGTGAGATCATGGTGCCTCGCACCGAGATCATCGCGGTGGAGCGCGACACCTCCCTGGAAGAGATCTTGCGGATGGTGGTGGAGTCGGGCCACTCCCGCTTCCCGGTCTTCGAGGGCACCATCGACAACATCGTGGGCCAGCTTCTGGCCAAGGATCTCCTTACTTTTTGGCAGTCCGAGGAGACCCAGCTTGACCTCCCGCGGGTCCTGCGTCCGGCTTATTTTATTCCGGAAAGCAAGAGAATCAGCGACCTCTTGCGGGACCTGGTGGAACGCAAGGCCCAGATCGCCGTGGTTATTGATGAATACGGCGGCACCGCCGGGCTCATCACCCTGGAGGACATCTTAGAAGAAATCGTCGGGGAAATCTACGACGAGTATGACCGCCTGGAACCCCGCCTCCTCCCCCAGGAAGACGGTTCCGTGGTCGTGGATGCCCGTCTCGACGTGGAAGAGCTCATGGAGCACTTCGACCGCCCCCGCCCGGAAGGCAAGTTCGAGTCCGTGGGGGGACTTTTGATTCACGTGTTGGGTCGGGTCCCCCAGGTAAACGACTCCGTGGTCATCAACGACCTCGAACTCACGGTCAAGACCGCGGACGCGCGCCGGGCCAAAGAAGTGCTGGCGCGTCCCGTGGACCACCAGCAAATTTAGGCAAGGCCTGCCGATTCCGGGAATTTCGGGGTCCTTGGGACCCTTCCCTGCTGGCGGCTTTTTGGCCTGACACCTTAGCCCTGCACCATGGAGGCCCCTATGTTCCTGTCCGTCCTGGCCGCCATCCTCTCCGGACTCCTCCTGGTAGTGTCCTTCCCCAGATACGATCAGAGTTATCTCCTGTTTATCGCTCTGGTCCCTCTTTTTTGGGCTCTCCGGGGCCAATCCCGGAAAGCCGGCTTCTGGCTGGGTATCGTCAACGGCCTGACTTTCTACCTGGGACTCCTCTCCTGGATTTTTTACGTCACCTATGTCTACGGGCACCTCCCCCTGCCGGTGGCCCTGGGGGTGCTATTGCTCCTGGCCGGCTATTTGTCGATTTATCGGGGTCTGTGGGCCTGGGGGGTGGTCTGGGCGGAAAACCGAGGGGTCAACCTCCTCTGGTTTGCCCCGGCTTTGTGGGTGGTGATGGAATCCGTCCAGGGCTACCCCATCAGCAGCTTCCCCTGGGAGCTCCTGGGACACGGCCTCTACCTCCAACACTCCCTCCTCCAGGCGGCTGACCTCATCGGCACCTATGGCCTGTCTTTTCTCCTGGTCCTGGTCAACGCCGGTCTGGTGGCGATTTTCTCCCCGCCCATCGTCAAGGGGCGCCAACCCAGCCCGCTCGGGACCCTGGCCTTTCTCGTCATCCTCCTGGCCGCCTGGTTCGGTTACGGCCACTACCGCCAGGGGAAAATGGCCGAAGCCATGGCCCGTAGCCCAAAGATCAAGGTCGCGGTCATCCAGGGCAATATCCAGCAGGGGGAAAAATGGGACCCCAAGATCGTGCAGGCCACCCTGGAAACCTACGCGAAAGTTACCCGGCAAACCCTGGGCGAGGCCAAATCGACCGACGACAACGCCGTCCCACCCCTGGTTGTCTGGCCTGAAACCGCCGCTCCCTTCTTCTTCAATCACACCGCCGGCCAGGACACTCGCCTGGATCTCCTAGTGCGGGACATCGCCAGGGAAAACCACTGCTACCTGCTGTTCGGGGCCCCGGCCGAGGAAGACCGGCCCCAGGGTGAACTGCTCTATAACCGGGCCTACCTCCTAAACCCCCAAGGGGAGACGGTGGGCTCCTACGACAAGTCTCACCTGGTGCCTTGGGGGGAATACGTCCCCCTTCATAAGGTGTTCTTTTTCATTCAGAAAATGGTGCCCCAGATCGGCGACTTCGTCGAGGGGCCGGTGGGAGCCACCCTGCCCCTGCCCCAGGGCAAGATCGGCGTACTCATCTGCTATGAGTCCATTTTCGGCTACCTCAGCCGGGCCCAGGTGGAAAACGGCGCTCACCTGCTGGTCAACATCACCAACGACGCCTGGTTCGGGCGGACCAGCGCCCCCTACCAGCACATGTCCATGGCGGTGCTTAGGGCGGTGGAGAACCGGGTATCCCTGGCCCGGGCCGCCAATACCGGGATTTCCACCTTCATCAGCGGGAACGGCCACATCCTCTGGACCTCCCCCCTGGAAGAGGAGGCGGGCTATATCACGGAACTGCCCTGGCTGCCGGGGGGCAGTTTTTACACCAGCTATGGCTACCTCTTTCCCTGGCTCTGCGTGGCCCTGGTCATCCTGATGATCCTCTTCCCCCGCCGCAGCCGGACGCAGTGGTGATGTAGCTTTTGTGGGGGAGGAGGCTAAGTGCCAGTGGGCCCTTACCCCCTCCCCCAATCCCTTACGGGGGATATAAATTTCCGTGGCCGTCGTGGCCTCCGGCCCCGGCGGCCACGGTCCACGTATAGGGGGCTGGGAGGGGAGTTTGAGGGGAGG
>Ga0207826_1000075_pt1 | contig 24419 bp, 16 predicted proteins | sample LuqExpMetageno80_FD_187837 | JGI IMG/M metagenome (GOLD analysis project Ga0207826, IMG submission 187837) | Tropical forest soil microbial communities from Luquillo Experimental Forest, Puerto Rico - Sample 80 (SPAdes) | ecosystem: Environmental > Terrestrial > Soil > Tropical forest ... | reverse complement strand
GCCTGCGCCAAAGACCTTTACGACATCGAAGGGTGTGCGTTCGAGGACGATGTTGGCGGTAGAGAAGGCGGCGACATCGCAACCGGCGCGGGTGAAGGGCACCCACGGTGCGGGCACGTTTTTGCCCGCGGGAGTGACAAGCGCGAAGTTGTTGTCCCCCGTAGACGGGGTGATGTCGGAAACCAAGTCGGTCCAGTAAAAGAACGAGGAGGGCATATCGATCTTTTGGTTGCCTGGCCGGAAGACGCCGAAGCTGTTGGCCACGAAGACGCCGTGATTGTCGGAATACAGGCCGATTTCGGTGGTGAGGATGTCATTGGCAGTGTGGGAGATAAGAACGGTGTGGTCACCGGCGTCGAGAGTTCCGTTGTGCTTGATGAAGTTGAGCAGGTTGGGCATTTGTTCGAGGTCCGAGGGGACATTGGGGTTATCGCGAGTGAAGTGCACGTTGTCGAATTCGACGTAGACGACATGTTTGATCTTGCCGTTCAATTGACATTGCGCCTGAGCCGATAGGGCAAGGCCGAGGGCAAGTACTGCGCCACCAAGAATGGGCACAAGCGAGCGACGAAATCCTACAGCACAAGACATACTGCGATTCCTCCTGTGGGTTTTTCGTTCCGAACGCGGGATGGGAACCTAAGGTTGATACGCGGGTTTTGTGACGCTTAGGAGAATGGCCGGTTAATCTTTCATTTCAGAGCTCTGGTCGCCCGAACCCAATGAAAAAAATGCTCAGGAGCACTGCCGGTCGGTCCACCAGCAGCGCGACCCAGAGTCGCCCTACACTTCGGGGCGGGATTGGCTCCCGCCCCCAATCGAGTCACACGTGAACGTGGATTACTTTCCGTCGCCGTCTTTGTCGTTGTCGGCGTCGGCTTTCGTGAAGCGCGTGGTGGCGACGGGCGCCTTGGTTCCTTTGATACCTTCCCAAAGAATCTTGTTGTAAAGCTCCTTAGGGACGCGGTCTTCTCCCGAGAAGTCGAAGCCCCGGGTTTTCGCTGCCCAGTATTGCGCGTCGTGAGTGGGCTGGAGAATTGGACCCTTGGCGAACACAACCTTGTTCGGGTCGAATCCCAACCCTCCTCCCTGGGCGATGGGAGCGATGGGCTTGGTCAGAATAGGAGTCAGAAGCGTGGATGCCACAGCCTTGAAGGTCCACTTGCCGGAGGAGCCGGTGTCGAACACATCTGCCATCGGCCGCGCGTAGTACGTGTTCAAGTTGATGTGCTCTGTGCCCAGGATGTCCTCGATGGTGCGGAGCACGTTGGGCTGGCTATAGCGGGTACTTACGACGGCGTGCTTCTTCACGTAGGGGCCAACGAAGTACGTGGTCGTCCGATGGGAATCGACGTGGTCGGCCCCGTCCTGAGAGTCATCTTCGATGATGATGATGAGCGTGTCCTTCGCGTACGGGCTATGAGCGACGGTTTCGACTAGCAAGCCGACTGCGTAGTCGTTGTCCGCCTGCTGGAGTTCCGGGGTGTTCACTCCGCCTAGTGCCACACCAAAGCTGCCGGTGTGATCATGGCTGAGGCCACGAATCATTTCTAGCGTCGGCAAATTGCCGTTGGCCACGAATTGCTGGAACTCCCGGTTCCATTCGTTGAAGCGCCACACGTCCGGGTACGGCTGATCGTAAGCACGGAAGTATGGATCGTAAAATTTGTTTTCAAAGATGAGTTGATTGGCCGCGGTGGTCTGGACGACTTTGGAAGCGAAAGGATCGGAGATAGGGTTCCCGTTGATAGGATCTCCGCTGTCGGTAGTGTTGCCCGGGGTGTTGGCCATCCAGCCGTAGTTGCGAATCGTTCCGCCGACGTTCAGCACCGCATTGAAGATGTACCCTTGCTGATAACCCGTCGGGCCGTCGGTTGCAGCATGGTCACCGTCGCCCGCCAAGATGTTGGGGGTACCGCCGCTCAGCGAGGAGGTTTTGTTGGTGTAGGGAGTGGTCGCGCCGGTGGGATCAAAAAAGAAGTCGCGTGCGGCGGTCGTATTCAAGTTCGCCGGAATATTCCGATTCTGACCTTCACCCTCGTAGGACAGGCCGCGGTTCACGCGCGCATAGTTTTCTTGCTGTGTGATCGTCTCGGTATTTGTGACGCGGCCACGCATGGACCAGGACCAGCCGTCCATCGAGCCGTCGCCAGGGTCCATGAAGTTGTCGAGGGTCACGAAGTTGCGCGCCAAACGATGGAAGCTCGGCGTGACAGGTTCGCCGAAAAGAGCCAGTGAAGGCTCGCCGTTCGAACCATTGTTCAAATCGCCGAGGATCTGGTCGAAGGTGCGGTTTTCCTTCACGACGTAGATGATGTGCTTGATTTTCTTGTGCAGGAATTCCATCACGTCTTCATCACGGTCAGAAGCCCGGCGCGAGTATCCGTTGTTGGCCGCCACGTGCGAGGTCAAATCCCAGAGCTCGTCGGACTCCGGAACCTCGGCGCTGACCAGCGAAGCGTGCTCCAGTTGAAATTGATACTGATTGTTCGAGGTCAGCTCGGCGGACTCTTGCGCATTCGTTTCCGGAGGGTCGATCTGTTTGAACTGGATTACGGCCATGTTGCCGTATCCATACAAGGGGTTCGGGCCCGTATCGTTCTTGCCGTTGACGATATACATCCAGCTGCCATCGGCACTGAAGGCTACATCGGTCGGATCGTATGCAGTCGGAATGAGGGCAACGGTGCGAAACGCGCCGGGACCGGATAGAGGTATAACCCCAATGGAGTTCGAGCCGGCGTTGACGGCATAGAGGGTTTTGTTGGCCTGATTGATGGCGACTGACGTGGGCGCCGCGCCAGTGGTGTTGGGCGGAAAACCGAGATAATCAGGACCACGGGTGTCGATTTTGTGGAGGATGGTATTTGAGGCCGTGTCGATGACCGCGACCTGGTCCTGATTGTCCTCCGCAACATAAAGCTTGGAGCCGTCGGCGCTGAGCGTCATGCCGTTGGGATTGCCGTCGAGTTGGATGCGAGCGACCAAGGAACCGCCAGGGACGCCCACGTTGACAGCGACGACTTCACGGTCGCGGTCGCAGCCTACATAGGCGATCGTGCCGTGCAGAGCAACGGAGTAGGGGAAGGTGCCGCCCTTGGTGCCACCCGGCGCGTGTGAAGTCGCAAAGGGCCGCAAATCGTATTCGTAGCGCACCGTTTGGGTGGCGGTGTCGATCACACTGATCGAATCGTTGTAGTTGTTGGCGGCGACAAGTGTTTTGCCGTCGGCAGAAATGGCAAGCCCCGCCACGTTGGGTGCCACAGCGCCGCTGAGGCCCAAGCCGGACGTATTCTGATTCGCGGGACTAGTAAAAGGAAAAGGACACGGAGTGTGGCCCAGGCTGATCTTGCCGCTCAGAGCGAAGCTGCCGCCATTGTTGGCGTAGGCGTACACCGCGTCGTCACAGCCACCAGCGGCATACAGCGTTTTGCTGTCTGGCGACCAAACTAGACCAACGTGAGCGTTGGGCTGCTGGATGACTTGTTTCAGGACAGGGCTGGTCTTATTTGCACCTGCTATGTCGTACAGGAAGAGGAATTGCGTGGAAGCGGTGGTGTCGACCTTACCGACATTGCAACCAGTGGTCCCGGGCTCACAATTGTTAGGGAAATACAGCGAGTTCATCCCGGCCGTCAAGATCGCAAGGGTTTTGCCATCCGGACTGACGACGGCCTTTACGGCCTGACCGGCGACAAAGTTTGGATAATTCATCGCGAAATACGGGAGGCCCAGGCCTGGGTTTAAATCTTGCTGGATGGCGTCAGGCAGAACCGTTGGGGTTATAAACAGACCCGGCGGCGTCGGCGATTTCTTGTCGTCATCGTCATCGTGAAACTGCATGCGCGCAGCAGGCGTAGTACTAAGCCCAACCGCGAGCAAGGCCAAACCGATTGTGATTCTAAAGACGTAATTCCATTTCCTCATGTGCACCCTCCGAGCAGCCTGAGTTCTCCACCTCGCGCTATGTCTTCCCGTCTGGATTTCTCGGACAACACCGCTTGCCACAAGGGCAGGGAGTGCGCCATTGTCTGAAGTGCGTCCTGAGGACGATGAACAAGCATAACGAGGCTAGGGCATTCCGACACGCACGGATGCGCCGTCTCTCTGGGCTGCAACGACGGCGACAAATTTCAACGCTTTCGGCTACATGGTGATGAGGAATCTGTGAATTCCTGACGAATCCACCGTTACAATCCGCGTCGGACCGCGCATCGACGTATTCGCAGACGCAGTTAGAACGCGACACTCTGTTAAGAAATTGTTACCTCCCAGCGGAAGCACCTGTAATCTTGCAGTGCAAAGCCTGTTTCCCTTTCCTTAAGCTTTTGACCTTGGCCATTTGGCTCGGAATCCGGGTTGGCACCGAAGCCGGTTCGCCCTGCCCAACTGTCATCTCAAGAGCCCAATGGCCAAATTCAATTGTAAGAATTGTGACAAGGCGACTGCACCGCCTAGGGGCATGGACCGTGCTAGAGTATCGTTCCCCGCTGCTCCCGCCGCGGGGACGCTACTCGATTGACTGCGTACGCTTTAGAGTATTTTGCCCAGTTAGCTTGCAAAAAGGTCTAGCCATGGAAGTGTGGGAGGTGCTAAACCGGTCACCGGTTGGAGGATGAGCGAGCATGGCTCATATTTTGATCGTTGCGGAACCCGGCGAGCTGTTCGAATTTATCCAATACAATCTAGAGCGCGAGGGACATCGCGTGCACCTGCAGCGTAATGCCTTTATTCCCACGCCCACGCTTAATGAATTAGCACCAGACCTTCTACTCGCGGACGCTGGGCAAAAATCACTCTCCGCCGTTGAGCAGTTGTGTGAGCGTATTCGAACTAACCCTCGGACGCGTCGCTGTCGTATTTTGATTGTTAAGCCCGCTGGTCTTAAATGCGATTTGCCCTTGGCATTAGCCGCTGCCAAGGTCCTTGAGCACCCTCTTCGTCCTCGTACCTTTATGAGGCGGGTACGCCAAGCGCTCGTGAGCAGCGCAAGTACCCGATTCGAAGGAAAAATCAAGATCCAGGGCCTGACGATAAATCCGGTGTCGTTCAAGGTCACGAGAGGTGGCAAGGCGCTAAGGCTTACTAGGCAAGAATTTCGCCTGCTGCATCATTTGGTGTCCCGTCCCAACGAAATCTGCAGCCGGGACGAATTGATCGAAATATTACGAACAGATCCCTGGGCGCTGCGATTCTATATCGATTCTGTTCTTCGGAGTCTCAAAACGAAGATCGAACTCAATTCCGAAGGTTTGTATCTAATCCGTATTTTGCGTTCGCGAGGATGTCGGTTTGAAACAACTCGTGGTAACCCCGCGGTTGGCATCACTCGAGGCGGTTAGTCCAAAGGCATTTTAGTGCGGCCCTCGCTGAATTACATGGTTTCCAGTTCGACACGCGAAGGAACAAACCCGCTCGGCGAAGACCGAGCGGGTTCGCTAACATCAACAAAGGAACAGATACGACTGCACTCCAAATATCAATGACTGGGCAGAACCCTCCCGGTGCCCGGATCAAGGAAGAGTTCACAGTCTCCGCGGTCTCCGTCATGGTCGTCGAAATCGAACATGCCGTTAAGGGTTCCCGCTATCGCGTCGAAAGAGCCATTGCCAATCCTGCCCAACCTCCAGTTGTCCTCGATGAACCGAAGAATGGAGGATTGATCGGTCACTAGGTGGTCCACGTAGTTTTTCTTTGCCCAAGGCGAAACCACGAGAAGCGGTAGTCGCGGGCCATAGCCGCAGCGCCCCTCAATGCCGGCCAGCGGCGTGCCATGGCCGCACACGCCAACCCCGTTTAGCTGGTCACTATCATTCACCACACCGGTGTTGACGGCCGACGGATTTACAATCGGCGGCATCTGGTGATCATACCAGCCGTCGGAATCATCGTAGAGAATGAAGATCGCTGTATCTTTCCAGTATGGAGAGGCCATTATTTTACTCACTGTGCCAACGATAAATGGCTGTTCCATCAGCGGATCGGAATAGCCGGCATGTCCGTCCTGAGCTGCAATCGCTTTGAGGAAGCTGACCGCAGGAAGATTGCCGGCCCTCAGCGCTGCAAAAAAGTCGTTGATGTCATATTCGTGGTTCGCTGGGCCAGCATTACCGATCTCCGAGACCGATGCGGGCCGCGCGTGTGTCGGATTGACAGTGGATGCGAAGTACTGGAAAAAGGCGTGATGGGCAATGTAATCCGCTGTTGGCCCGCCATTGGCCGGTGTCGCCGGGCTGGATCGCTTGCAGCCAGTCGTGCCATTAGCATTCTGGACCGTCAGATCGAAGCCGCCCATGAATGCGCCCCACGTGATTCCCTTGCTAGTCAGCAGGTCGCCGACGCTCGGCCCACTCAGTTGTACGGTGGCGCCAGCAGAGCACACATCCCCGGTCGGATCAAGATCGCCGACGATCGTACCTGGCGAACTGGGGACGACCTTTGGACTCGATCCCGTCACCGTCGCAAGATTGGTGTTGCCTGAAACGAGGTTGAGCAGGCCTGGCGTCGATGGTCCGAAGGTTGTGTTGAAGAAATTGTCGCTCATGGCGAAGTGCTGCGCGTAGTTCCACAGCGCCGTGACGGTGTTGCCGTCGAAATAGCCCATCACTAAGCCTTTGTCTTTGCCGTAGGAAAACGCGGGAAGGCAGAACGCGCTTTCGCCGACCCCGACGGTCGCGGGAAACAAGTCCATCAGGCCCGCGTCGAAAGATTGCTGCTCGGGACCGTAATTGTGGTTCTGGTCGCAGGTCGACGCTTGAGAGCGGTCAAGGCGGAACGGGTTGATCGCGTTGGCGCCGTTGGCGGAGTTCTTGGCGTTAGGATTGCTGGTCAGCAGGCCCGATGATTCGAGTCCGTTGACGCGTGGAGTATCATCCGCAGGTCTGAAGTACGCGGAATTGTCGGCGTTCGGCTGCGCGTGCGGATAGGTCCCGAAATAATGGTCAAAGGAGACATTTTCCTGGAAAATAACGACTACGTGTTTGATGGGTGTGGCGGTCGTGCCGTTAGAATCGTCATCGCCACCTCCTCTTGTCCCTACCGGCAGCGACAGACTCAAAACCACTGCCAAGATCGACGCTGCTGTCAATCGCGTCCACTGCTTTACTTCCCTCATTTCATACCTCGCTTTCGTTATTGATTCCGAACCCGAACAGCATTTCTCTCGACCCGCCGGGGATCGAATGTAGTCGACTTGGGGGGCGAGGAAAAATGGAACGACCGCGCAGAGCTCGGGGTCAGCCAGCCAAACGCGCGGAACTTTATTGTGGTGAGATTAGAACTGCGTGAACTCCAGATGCACGCCGTGTAAAATCCCACGCTGCCAAGTGCGAATACACAACGACTAGATCTTCTGGCACGGCTATTACTAGGGAAAGACAAAACGCTGACTTCGCATTTGCCTTCTATCCGTTTTGGCTCACTTCCACCGCTTGCGGCAAAGGGGCTCCGATAGCGGGATCGCTCTTGCTGTGCCGCCCGGTTTCGACGTGTCCAGCGAGTTGCCGCTGGAAACTAGCGTCGGACTCGACGCTCACCCTGAAGTCGTACCAGCCAAAAGATTCGTGTAAGTCTGCTGCGAACGTAATACTCTCGTGCGGTTGCAGCTCGCGTTTGTGAGTCCTTCCGCTGTACGCGTCAAAGATGCTCACTTTGACCGCAGTTGAGCCATGGTTTCGGATAGCCAGGGCAATACCTTCCTCATCACAATCGTAAACCGCATTGACCGTGAGGTTGGCGCTGTTGTCTGCGAGGCTGCCCATAAAAGTGCGCAGGAAGCCGTTCGGTCCATAGACAGAGAAGGCGTAAGAAGCGGCGCCATTGGTTCCAAGGGTGTCGGAAGCTTCGTCTCCTGGACCCAAGGTGTAGGTCCAGGGGCCAGTCTGGCCGTCGCCGGAACGCACTTGAAACACGGCTCCAGCCCTACCGCGATTCTTGAAAAAAAGTTCGACGCCCCCTTGTGAGGCATCGACTTTTCCATGGACGTGGAGTTCGTAGGGCAGTGCGCGTGCCGGCCGCGTGCCGGGCTCCTGTGTCGGCAGTGCCTGGTTGGCCGGCACCGTCGGCTTGTAATCCGGGAACCGTGTGCCGGCAATGATATCGCTCTGTGCCGGCTGATAGGCGTCCGTGCTGGGCAAAGACACGATCGCGGCGTTTGGCGACTCGAAGTTGAACGCCGAAGTCAAATCGCCAGTAATCGAGCGACGCCAGCGCGTGATGTTCGGCTCCGTGACGTCGAAGCGTTGCTCGATAAACCGGATGAGTGAGCTGTGGTCGAAAACTTCGGAGTTCACCCAGCCGCCCTTGCTCCATGGCGAGATGGCGATCATGGGCACCCGCACGCCAAGCCCGTATGGCCCTGCAACAAACTTGTCGGGCGGGTAATCTGAATTTGGCACGCCCTCGAACAGTTCATTGGTTGTGCCCACGGTGGAAATGCCTTCGGTTCGCGAGCGTGGCGGAGTGGGCGGCACGATGTGATCGAAGAAGCCGTCGTTCTCGTCCCACGTGTAGAAGAGGACGGTCTTGCTCCACACATCGGGATTGGCCGTCAGCGCATCGAGCACCTGCGAGACATACCACGCCCCAAAATTCGGCGGCCAATTCCCGTGCTCAGTGTACGCCTCAGGCGCGACGACCCAGGATACCTGCGGCAAATTCCCGTTTTGAATGTCTGCTCGGAGGATGTCGAAAAGCCCGGTGAATCCGGTGTTCAAAATGTCAGTGCCAGTCCTCGCTTTCTGGGCGAGCGCGCTGCCATCCGGCGCGTTTTGATATTGGAGGAAATATAGCAGCGAATTGTCACCATAGTTGCCGATGAAGGCATTAGCGGTGAAGCCCCAGAAATTGGCGGCATCCAGACCGGTGCCGGCGTCTTGATAAATCTTCCAAGAGATCCCCGCCTGCTCTAACAGCTCGGGGTAAGTCGACCAGTTATAGCCAACCTCGGCGTTGTCGATTACCGGGCCGTGAGGTGCCTTGTGGTCTCCATCGTTCCCGACCCATCCGGTCCACATGTGATAGCGGTTGGGGTCGGTCGGTCCCAGGACCGAGCAGTGGTACGCGTCGCAAATCGTGAACGCATCGGCTAGCGCGTAATGGAAAGGAATATCCAGTCGATTGTAGTGCACCATGCAGGCCTCGCTCTTTTGCGGGACCCACTGGTCATACTTACCACCATTCCACGCTGCGTGCGTCCCGTTCCAATCGTGTGGCAGGTCCACCAGGAACTTCAGACCAAAATCGGGTGTATCCGGATGGAACGGCAAAAGGAACCCGTCGGGATTGATCGGGTCGGGCTGATGAAACACACTCTTACCCGAGGGCAGCTTCACTGCTCGGGGGTCTCCGAAGCCGCGCACACCGCGAAGCGTTCCGAAATAGTGATCGAACGCGCGATTTTCCTGCATCATGAAAACTACGTGCTCGACATCCTGTATCGTGCCCGTCCGGTTGTTCGCTGGAATAGCCAGGGCGCGAGCGATGCTTGCGGGAAACGAGCCCGCTGCTGCAGCTGCGGTCAAGAGTTTCAAAAATTCTCGCCGGTGTGTGCTCATACGGAATTTCACCTCCCCGGATTACTTTTCGCAGTAATCGCGGGCTGCAGCTTAGTTACAGTTTATTTCGGTTGTGTGATGTTCAGGTTTCGATTGTGTGACTTCAATTACGGCGAGATCGATGAAACCAGATTCCTCTAGGGCCACCCACGATATCATTACGGAACGATCAGAAAGTGCTATTCGGCTTTCTGATTCACCCCAGTTATGTGGCGCGATAAGGACCGATAAGGACAAGGAATGCCAAGAATCTTGATCATTGCGGAGAAAGACGAAGTCTTTGCGTTATTGCGCCACATCTTGAGCCAAGAGGGTTTCCAAGTAGCACCCATCCTTAAGCCTTCATCGAGTGTTCGACAGATCAGGCTCTTGCTTCCAGACCTCCTCATCATCGATTCAAAGGTGCCAACCCTTTCAAAGAAAGACATTTATTCGCGACTCAGAAGTGACAAGTCCGTGGCGGCTCTGCCGATTCTGGTTTTGATAGGGGCTGGAGAGAGCGTCGATACTTGTCGTTTTAGCACAGGTGTGAACGCCTTCTTAAAGCGACCCATCGACCCTGGCAAGCTTATTACTCTGATCGAATCCTTAATTCAGGACAGCCGGGAATTGACTGCGCCCAGCAAGCCGATTACGGCAGGGAGCCTGACAATCGACCCCGTCCCCCTTCGCGTTCTGCGCTCTGGAAAATCTGTGGCGCTCAGCTTTTTGGAGTTCCGTCTGCTCCACTACCTTGCGTCACGACCCGAAACGATATGTAGGCGCGATCAGCTGCTCAAGGACGTTTGGCGCGACCTACACACCACGCCGCGGACAATTGACACCTGTATTCGGCACGTACGCGAGAAAATCGAAGATGACCCCAATCAACCCATTTACATCAAGAGTGTTCGCGGTCTTGGGTATGCGTTTCAAATGATCCCGCCCAAGAAATTGAGATTCCCTCAGAAGCACCATTAAAATTCACTCAGCTGTTACCCCACCGTAACAATTCATCGCCAGCCTATGACGTCTTGAGCTTTCGCCCGTCCCCGCGTAAGGGCGACACTAGCTATCTCCAGGAAAGGGATTCGCAATGATTAAGAAGATCGTCGGTTTGTGTCTGTTCAATCTCGTGCTGGTGGGCACAGCATCTGCTCAGGAAGGAGATGCTCGGAAGGGCATACCGCATCTGGACCATATCTTCGTGATCATGATGGAGAACCATGGCTTTCAACAAATCTTTCGCAATCCCAACGAGCCATATCTGAACAAATTGATCAAAGAAGGTAAAGTCAACCTCGCGACGAATTATTTCGCCGTAGGGCATCCCAGTCTGACCAACTACCTTGAAATAGTCGGCGGCTCGAATTTCGGCGTCCGAAGCGACAATGCTCCGGATTGGGGCAACACGAGCTGCACTCCGAACCTGGAGAGCGGCCTGATCAATGCCGATGCCACACTCCCGCCTCCCACAGGCGTTAACATAGAAACGGGTCACGTCTGCCCGATCGCCGGATCAGGTATGGACGCCGCTACCCCCGCCGTTGACACCTGGAACGAAGTAAATCCTCCCGTGTTCAATTTCCTCGCCGACATTGATGGCAAGAAGTTCGTGTCCGCGGCGCCCACCGTGGGGAAAACGATTGGCGACCAGCTCGTTCAGGCCGGCCTTAGTTGGAAGAGCTACCAGGAAAGTCTTCCTCTTGGCTCGCCATTTGGCGTGAACTTCAGCAACGGTACAGTCAGCAACCTTACTGACTTCACTGACTTGGCTCCCATAACGACGTCCAATGTTGTGCAAGCCTATGCCGTGAAACACAACCCGTTCGCTTACTTCAAGAACGTGCAAGAGGGCTATTCTCGCGACAATAGTCTTCGCAACGTAGTTGGTTTTGATGGTCCTCGTGGCTTGTATGCAGACCTGGCTTCCGGGGACGTTCCGACGTTTTCCTTCATCGCGCCGAATCAATGCGATGACCAACACGGCCGCAGCCCAAAAGCGACGGGCGAGGACGCCGACATGTTTTGTGCGTTTGACCCCGGAGTCGACGCCGCCAACGGGAGCACCATTGGTACACAGGTCGGCCTGAATCCTGGCTTGATTCAGCAAGGTGACGTTACCATCCAGCGTGTGGTCGAGGCCATCAAGGCCTCGAGCGTTTGGGATGAAGGCCGCAATGCGATCATCATCGTGTGGGATGAAAACGACTACAGCGGGACGGCAAACGATACACAAGGAGTTTTTCTCCCACAGAATCAAAACACAGTCGTTCTCACTGTCGAACTCAGCAAAGGTTCGCACGGCGTCCAAAGCGGCAATTTCTACACCAGCTTTTCGCTGCTGAAATCCATCGAAGCGGGTTTGAGGCTTCCTTGCTTGAACCACGCGTGCGATTCTGGCGTTGACGTGATGTCCGACCTGTTCGGGCGCGGCGACAACGATCAGTGGTAACCGCTCGCGATCAAGCTATTTCCACCGGCTCCAATCGATCTGGAAGCAGTTGAAGCGAGGCACGACGCGTTTTGCGGAACTGCCAGAAACGGGGCGTGGATAAGGACCTTGCCGCAACTGCGGCGGGTAGCGCCCACGGTCCTTGGCAGTTGGCGACCAGCTCGGCCCTAGCTCTCGCGCAGCCTAATGCTTACTTCGCCTCGCTTGGGATTCCGCCATTGACCGTGCGCCGCTAGCTCAACCTACCGACTCGCCGTATACGGACCGTACCTACGGTGATGTGACGGGGACAGCGGGCGACCGCTTACCTACGTCAACCGTAGTCGACGTCTGGTCCATTTCTCAAAGCTTCGCAACACACTCGGTGTTTCCACAATTGCCGAAATAGCCGATCCAGCCTCGTAGGAAACGGCGCCCACAGAGGGATTCCCGCTCCCAAAACCGATCCGAGTACTTGCATTCCCATCGCCCAGGGAACGATTGCAACGGCATAACCCAGCAGACTGCCGGCGGAAGTGATTCTTCCCGCGAGTGCTGCCACCACTCCTAGCAGCGACATCGCCAGAGTCATGCCGAGCACCAAGGCCACCGAATTAGGCAAGGTCAAGCAAGGCATAACTAAAGTTCATCCAATTCCCTCCGTGCGGCTCTCCAACTCGATCTTAGAAAATCAACCCCTTCCTGAATCCTTTGCTTCTCGGAGCATCCTCTAATTCGCCGATTTGCGTTTATCCGCAAAGAACAGAACCGGCAGCGCGGCAAACTGCAGCACAAGCGAAAACAAAACCAGCGCGAGAATCGACTTTCCGTAAAGAAGGCCCATCACGGCGCTTCCAGCAAACCAGGCAATCCCAAAAGCCGTATCGAAAACACCAAAAGCCGTGCTGCGCTTTTCCGGAGCAACGACTCCCGAAAGAATCGCCTTCAGGGCGGAATCTTGGACTCCCATGCCGATCCCCCAAAGGGCGGTCCCTATCAGCGCCAGGCTCGCGCCACCGAAAAACGCCAGAGGCGCAAACAATGCCGCCAGCACGACCGCAACCATAACTGTTCGCAGGCCGAGCCTGTCGAACAACTTGCCGACGATCAGAGATGCAACCGCTCCAGCCGCCATCGCCACCGCATAGAAAACTGGAATAAGATTCTGAGAAACCGTGGAAGTTCGTTGGAAATGAAAAGAGATCAGTGCAAAATCAGCATAACCGGCCGCGATGAGCGCCCCGGCAGTCAGATATAACCAATACGACCTCGGAAATCCCTTCCCAAGCGTAAGATGAGCGGACCTCTCCTCCAATTCCTCAGGCCGCTGATGCAGCGTCCGCGCCACACACAGGGTAAGCAAGCAGAGCACCGCAGAAATCAGCAGGACGGCGAATGCGTGGTGATAGCCCCCTCGCTGATACAGGACGAAGGCTGTAATCAAAGGACCAATCGTGGCACCTGCTTGGTCGAGCGCCTCATTGAACCCGAATACCCATCCGCGTCCCAGGGAACTTCCTGCATGCGAAATCATCGCTTCGACCGCTGGCCTGCGGATTGCTCGTCCTGCTCGTTCGGCCACGATCAGTGCTGCCGCCACCGGCCAATTGCCAGCCAGTGCCAGAGCTGGTACGGCGAGCATGTTTATGCAATATCCGATGAACGTCACCAACCAATATCTGTGCGATTTGTCAGCGAAGTATCCCGAGAACGATCTCAGACCGTAACCGACCAACTCGCCAAATCCGGCGACAAACCCGACGATCGCTGCACTCGCTCCGAGGGATCCAAGAAAGGGGCCGATGATACCGCGGCCTCCTTCATAGGTCATATCGGCAAAGAAGTTCACAATCCCGATGAGCAGCACAAACCGGAAGGCGAGTTTTGCAATGTCTCCACCAGTGCTTGTTTCAGTTTTGAGAGACATCGAATTGTCCTATGATGTGGCTTGCATTAATGCAATACAGAAAGTGCTCTCTTCAGTGAAACGATTCAGCTGGTTTTCCCCGACCCACCCAAAACATCTGAAGGCCTAAAAACGCCCCGACAGCCTCTAACACTACGAGCAGCACGGCGCTGACTTCAAAGGGGAGCCTCAATTCCCCCGGCGGCATATGAAGCACATTGTCGTTTCCTGGGCTCAGAAAATGAGCCCCAAAGCCGATCACGAGGGCTATGCCCAGAGGCACCGTGACCAAACTTGCGGCAAGCTTTTGAGAGCCCTTCGCAAACAGGATGAGTCCAGCGACGGGTAGGAGATTCACGAGAATCAAAATCGGTGGCAGAAAGCTCGGCGTGCCCGGTTGGACTCTGACCAGAAGCCACAGATGCCAAACGACAACTAAGAAATGTGCCGTCACGACGGGAGCGCTCCACATAAGCAATTGTCGGCGCGAAACCTCTTCTGGTGCTTTCACGGGTAAACCTCCTTCCGGGCGTCGCGTTCTCGTTGATCGGTGCCTTACACGTAATCGAAGAGAGTCATGAAACCAAAATCCATATGCAGTTGTTGGTGGCAGTGGAAGAGCGTCAGACCAGGATTGTCAGCCACGAATTCGATTTCCGCTTCTTGGTAGCCGCCCAGCATGACCACGTCCTTGAGAATTCCGGCGGTTGGTTTCCCCTCCAGACTCCTCAACTCGAAACTATGCCGATGCAAATGTATGGGGTGAATGTCGTCGCTCGCGTTGCGCATGTGCAAGCGGTACCGTTTCCCTTCCTTGACGTGAAAAGTTGCGGGAATGATTCCTTGCGTCATCGGATACGCGACACCATTGATCGTCCAGCGATTGAAACCCTCTTCCGCAGCGTTGTCCTTCGCAAACGTCATTTCGAAAGTCTCGTCCGGTGCGGCTGCATTGGTCCCAGTCTTTCCGAAACGCGCATAGTTCCACTTGAACGGAGCCGGCGCAATCCACGCAGGTTTGCCAGCTTGTCCGGCATACTCCACGACGATCCCCAGGCCATGTCGCCGGTCATCGTCAGCTAAATCACCGAGAATCCAAACACCGGGATGCTTCATTTCTACAATCGCCGAGATGCGTTCGGCCGTTCCAATCCAGAGAACCGGAACCGTGACGGTATTGGGAACAGGATTGCCATCAAGCGCAACCACCTGAAATGAGTGGCCCGGCAACGCCAAGCTGCGAATCTCCGTGGCACTGCCGTTCAGAATGTGGAAGAGAACGCGCTCACCCTGTTTGACGCGGATCGGTTCGGCATGTCCCAGCATGCGTCCGTTAATCGTGAATGCGTTATAGCCCACTTCGAAACCATGCTTCATGCCCTTCGCGAGGGAGGCCTTCATGGCCGATTCGCCCGTCTCCTTCAGTTCATTGTTTTCTGTCGCTGGGGACAAGAAATTCTGTGGCATGTCGCCGCCCTGGCTCAGCGTCGGTTCGAACTCCTTCAGCGTCAAAAACACTTCGCGATCATAACGCCCCGGGTTTTCCTTAGGTTCTACGTAGACCGGACCGACTTGCCCGCTGTACTGGCCTGCAAAAAGATCGGCGCCGGCACGATTGTGCGTGTGATAAAACCGCAAGCCCGAGGGATTGGGCGTAAAAGTAATCCGCCGCTTCCCCCGAGCGGGGATGAACGGCGTGCCTTCCTCGGCCGCTCCGTCCACGTCAGTCGAAACGCGCTGCCCGTGCCAATGAAGTTGTTCGGGAGTGTCGGTCTCATTGAAGATTTCTACCGTGACCGGTTGGCCTTCCCTAAAGCGCAGCAGCGGTCCCGGAAACTGTCCGTTATAGGTAGTGATCGGGACAAACCGTTTGGGAGCAATCTCGACGACGGAGTTCTTGATGTGAAGCGTATAGTCCGGTGTTCCAGCGTCGCTTTGGGCCCAGAGAGCGCGTCGCATGAACGGAGGAGAAACAAGAAGCGCTCCGGCCGTCAGACTGCCCGCTTTGAGAAAATTACGGCGAGAATCCAGGATCTTCTTCATCGCAAGTACCTCAGCGAGCGTTCGAGGGGCGACGGGCATCCAAAGCCCAACTCCCTCCGCCCACAATGATTAAGAAAATTAAAGAACAGAACATAGCGAAGTCCGTTCGCGCATCGCTCACCATGAACCAGAAACCCTGGTTGGGCCGGAATAGCTCCGGAACTTTGGTGGTCGCGATCGCCGTCATGATGACGACCAACAGGGGGATGGCCACGAGCCTTGTCCACAGCCCAAATAGGACCAGGCCGCCACACATAATCTCAAAGGTGCCAACAAAGTGCGCCGTAAAGTATGGGTGCGGAAACCCTATCTTCGTGAAACGCACCACGCCCATGTTGGGATCGATGTATTTGAGGATGCCTTGGGTCAGAAAAATCAGCCCCACAGCAAGGCGAATGAGCAAGATACTGCCCGGGCCTTGCGCCGGTCGGAAGAAGAACTGGAACAGTGAGTTCATCTGGGTCGCTTGCATCCTTTCGACAACGAAAAGTACAGCCAGATGATAACCCGGTTGAAACTCGACTATTTCACCCCCTCGATCGCCATCATCATTCCCTTGTCTTCGTGCTTGACGACGTGGCAGTGGAACACGAACCGCCCGGCAATTTCGGGGTTCGTGAAGGGGATGATGAGTTTTGCCTCTCCGGGCTTACCGTTTCGGGCCGGTGGAACGCTATACGTGTCGCGCAGACCATCGAATTCCGCAGGCCCACCGCTGACCTCTGTCACCAGAAACCCCGTCTGATGAATATGGAAGTCGTGGTATTGCGAATCCTCGTTTCGGATAGTCCATTCCTCCGTGTCGCCGAGCTTCACCGTAACGTCGGTTCGGTTTTCATCGAACGTTTTGCCATTGATCAGAAAGGCGGCCTTGTCTGTCGTTCTTGAAGATGTGAAGGTGCGCCGGTGGGCAATTGGGCTTGACCTAACAGTGTCAACGTATAAAGGACCATTCACACGCTGCGAACTAACCCTTGCCACAGCCTCAGCGATATCAGCCGGCGGACCGTCCGATACGACCGTGCCCAGATCCACTTCGGGCAGCGGTGGCTGGAGCTCATCAAATTTGAACTCCACCGACTTAAAGGCATAACGGCCCGCGAGCCCACCTACAAGCACCACAGAGACCCGCTGGCCCGGGCCCAAAATCAGTGAGTCCATCTTGACGGGACGCGGCACAAAGTAGCCGTCTCGTCCCAGAAGATAAAAGGGCATCTCTTCGATCTTCACGCGAAGAAACCGGTCCGCTCCAATGTTGCCGATCTGCCAGAATTGCGCCTCCCCCGGCCGGACGGAAATGGTCGGCGCGACCACGCCATTCACCGTGACCAGCTCTTCGTAATCGGCCCGGCCAAGGGGGTGGTGCTTCAGAAGGAGCACTTTCTCGGGAAGCTGTTTGAGAAAGGGATAAAGACGCTCACTCCCCTCAATAACAATTCCACCCGACAGTCCCCCGATGAGCTGCCGGTCCACGTTTCCGTGCAGATGGGGATGAAACCAGAACAGCCCAACGTGTTTTTCGGGGATTTTGATTTCGTACGTGAACGTCTCACCGGGAGCAATGTGCACGAACACGTTGTCGCCGTTCTTCAACGGCGAAACATCGATGCCGTGAAAGTGCAGGTTAGTCTCTTCCGGCAGCTCATTGTGAAGAGTGACCGTGAGCGTGTCGCCCGAACGTACGCGCCAAACCGGTGGCAGATACTCACCGTTGTAGAGCATCCCCTGGAACGCATGACCCTCGATGGTATACGTGGACGGAGCCGCAATGAGATCAACGTGAAGCTTTCCATCGCGACTATTGAGGATCGGCGGGTTTGCAAACAAGTGGTTCGTCTCGTTCGGCTGGCTGGCTGCGTAGCCGCATGCGACCACGACATAGAGCGAAATCACCCACCCTGTCCGCCGCATTGTTCCTTCCCTTTACAGAATGAGGCCTCGCGCGATCCGCACGCTGCGGCAAACGCGTTCTTTATCATATCCCACCATTCATATTATCGGGAACCGCTATCGTGCCTCGATACTGCTGTGAAGCTCCTTTGGGCGTTTTTTGCCAAACTGGTTCTGCCGTTTATTTCGATATCGGCTTTCGATACCCGTCACTCGAGGCGGTGATTCGAATCACTGTGATACACGATTTATCCACATTACCTGAGTCCACGCCCTGACCGAGTGAAGCCTCTGAAGTGTGCAACCCCTTCCCGCGAACCTAAATGGCGTGCTGCGGACCATGACGCTGTACGTCGGGAAATCGTGGTAGGCAAACGGTGACCTTTTATAGGTAACCGCTGTGGTAATCTTTTGGCCCTGTATTTTGAAAGACAGGGTTTTTGGGGCAAACTCCAATTTTCCGGTTAAGATTACCTTGTCGCTTGCGATGCCAAACGAAAACGATCCCCACAACGATCTGTACTCCGGCCTCATCCGCCTTCACATTCTCCATCATGCGTGCGAAGACGAGATCTTTGGACTGTGGATGATTGAGGAACTGGGTCGTCACGGCTATAAGCTCAGTCCCGGCACCCTGTATCCGCTGCTTCATTCCTTGGAAAAACGAGGGCTTTTGGTCTCAAAACAGAAGCTCGCCGGTGGCCGCTACCGCAAACTCTATAAGGCCACACCCGCCGGACGAAGGGCAATGTTGTCGGCCAAGGAGAAAGTCCAACAACTCTTTGGTGAGCTTTTCGAGCACACGCCGCGCAGACAGTCCCGGAAACGCGCCTGATTTGCTGCTAAGACGTTCAAACCGTTTGGTAGAGTCGCTCGTTCCGGTGGACATGTCCCCACAACCCCAGGTTTTTCACTTCGACTGCTTTGAGCCCTTCAAAGAGATCTAATTATCGAATATCGATATCGAAATGCGTTAGAATAAACATCCGAATTCAAGAACTTGATGATGAGCTTATGAAGGCACGCTACAACGTGTTGTTTCTCTGCACCGGCAACTTTGCCCGTTCCATCATGGCCGAGGCAATCATGAATAAAAAAGGCTTCCCAACGTTCACTGCCTATAGCCCCGGCAACCATCCGAAGGGCACAGTCCACCCGGCGGCACTTCGTCAGATCGAACTTCCGAAGTTGCCCTCGACGGGATTGCGGAGCAAGGACTGGAGTGAATTTGCAAAACCCAACGCCCCGCTGATGGACTTTGTTTTTACCGTCTGCGACGACACCGCCAAACAGGCGTGTCCTGTCTGGCCGGGGAGCCCTATGACTACGAATTGGGGTGTGCCCGACCCCGCTGCGGTAGAAGGTTCTCCTGAGAAGATTGAGAAAGCCTTCCGCGAAGCCTTTGTCGTTTTAGACCGCAGGATCAGCCTCTTTCTCTGCCTCCCTCTTGCCAGTCTCGACAAACTCGGAGTGAAGACGGAAATCGATCGCATCGGACACGAGTAAGGTCGGAGTGCCACCCCGCCGCACGAAAAGCGTGGTACTTTGAACGCCGGTCCTAAATGATCCCGCAGTCGCGGAGCTTTTGGACCTCGGCGATTACACCGTTGATGCCCTTTTCGGAGTAGAGCATGAGCAGGCGTTCACCGGTAAAGAAGCTGAGAACCGGGTTGCGGAATTTGAGGTAGTAGGTGGACGCGTCAGAGGGATTGTAGCCAAACATCTGCGCGATCGACTGCAAAAGCACGTTATCGGCATCGATGGCTGGCCCGGAGTAGGTGAAGTCGGCATCAGACAAATTGTGGATGGTGTACTCGGCGAGGACGTTGGTCTGGCCGCTGGCATTGAGATTAACGTTGTTGCCCAGTTGCCGCAGAGGGGGCAGGCGGAGATTGCCAGAGCCGTCGACGTAGAGATAGCCCTTCGCCACAGGATCGATTTGGGCAATGATGGCGCCGGCACGCAGCCAGTTGACGACTTTGTATTCGTTGCCGCTGGTGGGAGCCGAATGCGCGGAGGCCATCGTGATGACAAACTCAGGACTCAGGTCACGGGCCATCTCTTCTGCAATCGTGATGATGTGGTGGCCGCCCGTGCGTGAGTCACCCGGCGTGCCGTAGTTGTCATTTGTACCGGTGCCGCCGAAGTTGAGTTCGGTGAACTCCGTACCGTTGGCGGTCCACTGAAAAACCATCGTTTTGGCCCAATCGTGCCAGAGCGGGGCGCCGAGGATGATGTTCTCGTCGATGAAGACATCGGCTTCACGATTCACTTCGCGAGGGTCGCTGAACATCTCATCGTTGACGGTTGGAAAGCCCCGCCATCCAGTGTGGCCATACATACCCCGGTATTCTTCGGCGAGATGTACATCGGCCGTGTCATTGTTGGATTCGTGAACGGCAAGGCCGCCGGGATAGGAATGGTGACCGAATACGGAGGTGCTGCCTGGCGCAGAGAAGAAGGGCTGGGGGAGATGCGGGCAGGCGGTGCCGTCGTTCAGGACGGGAGGAAAAACACCAGCGTTGACGCCCCCGACGATGCTGGCGGCATCCGGTGGATTGACGAGCCCGGCGGCGATTAAGTTTGCGACAATAGTGCTCTTTTGCGCGTCGGTGAGGTTGGCCCGGTGATGGACGCAGGTGTTCGGGTTGCCGATCGCATCCAGAACGATTTCGCGGAGCTTGTCATCTTTTATCTTGGAGGCTTGTGAGAGCACGAATTGGTAGGCGGATTGAATCATGGGAGACTGTTTTGCCAGTGCAATGGCCGCGGCGTTGCCCGCGCCTGGTTTAGTTTGGTCGTCGGCAAAGGCTGTTGAGGTGCAAGCGGTTGCGAGAAGACAAAGGCCCACAGCAAGCGATCGAACTCTCATGTTTCCTAAATCCTCCATAGATGGATGCGGACTGATGAAAAAGCTAAGGCGCGTATATTGCTGACTCTTGAATCGCGCGTTAATTGTGCTTTGAGGAACCCCAAACTGGCCCGAGTAAGGAAGACCAATCAACTATCAACCAGGAAGCAGGAGACCCCTTCTCCGCACCTTCAGCCACACTGAAGTTGCGCCAAGCGCTGGCGAAGACCGATCCCCCCGTGGATTTTCCGGCGACAAAGTGATAACCCCGCGAACCCGAGCTAGTTATTGGTTGTTGTTGTTACCCTGGTTGTCATCGTCACCAGATCTACGGTGGCAGGTGCCGACGCCCTTGTCGGAGTAATTAGGCGAGGCAGGCGCGCCGACTAAAGGAGCTTCCAGCGCCGACTCGAAATCCCAAGCGTAGCCGTTCGCATGGAGCGTCAGGGCCATCACACCCCAGTAGAACCCGCCGTCTGTTCCCGTCTCGAGGTTTAATGCGTTGAAGTTTGGGTTTCCGCTAGGATCGGAGGAAGTGGCTGTGCCGGTGTTGACGACCGGATCGAGTGTCTCGCCGCCGGTGCCCACGATGAATTCCCGTATGCCATTCTTTGGATCGTAATTCCCGGAAGCGTCGAGCGGGCGGTAGCGGGCATAGAGGTGGTCGTGTCCGTTCAGCACCAGGTCGGCGTTGTACTGGTGGAGCAGTTGCCAAAAGGCCTGAGCGGTAGTGCCCTCTGTGGTGAGGCTGTTGGCAGCGCTGAACGTAGGCTGGTGCCAGTAGGCGAGTGTGCACGAGGACTGGTTCGCGGCGAGATCGTTTTTCAGCCATGCGAGTTCGGCGGCAAACCAGGTGCCTGGCGCGGCACTACAGCCGCCCGGCTGTGTCCCGCACTCTATATTGAGCGAGATAAGGTGCCAGGCGCCCAGATTATAGGAATACCAGCCATTTCCAACCCCATTCGCCGGTCCGTTCGTCAAATCGAAGTGCCCGGCCTGTCCATCCTGTCGCGGCACGGGTTGCGGGATGGGAGTGGTAAGGCCCGGATAGTTGCATATCGAAGCGTTCGCTGGTGGGCACGGGTCCGAGATCGTAGCCGTGATCGGGTTCCCGTTGGCATCGATGTGGAAGCCGTTGTAATAGGAGAAGTAGCCGTAGCCGGCAACACCGGTCTGGCTGTGTTCATCATAGAACTCGTGGTTTCCGGGGGCGGGCCGATGGAGGAATTTAAAACCGCCATACGTCAGATCGAACGAATTCTCGAAGTCCGTATATTCGCCCACCTGGTATTGCAGATCTCCGACGAGCGCGACGAGGTCAGGCTTCATGGCCTCAATCTGATTCGCAGTGGCCTCCTGGGATCGCCACAGAGAGGTGCTGGTGTAGGGAGGCTTGGGGTTGATGCAAAGTTCATGGTTAGCCTCACCTGGCGGCTCCACCTCGCCTGGCTGGCAGGCGATGTCGCCAACCACAGCCAGCACGGGCGAGCGCCCCGTCTTGGCGTAAGGCCAGGTACTGCCGTTGGCTTGATTCTGTGCCCGCGTCCCGGTTGCGAGTGCCAGCATAAAGGCAGCCGCGCCAATGAGCGCTACCGCTCGGAACCTTCTCTCGATCGTGTTCATGCGATTCCTCCCGTTTGACCTCGGTCCGTATAGTTGCGCTCATTTTCATCTCCTCAAGATTTCCTCTCTATGTCTAATGTGTGAAAAGCTCGTGACTGCAAACCGTTGCAAGTCATCAGTAAGGCTTTCGCAAAACCCGCCGTCCCGGCAGCAGGTTCATCTTTTGTTCATTTTTGGAGTCGCCGCATCGCGGCTTTGCACGCGATGCTGTGCTCAGGCGTAGCGAAACAGCGCCTTGAAGCCAAAGTCCATGTGCTGCTGGATGTGGCAATGAAACAGCGTCAGGCCCGGCTGGTCGGCGATCAAATCTACCGAGGCGCGCCCAAATGCAGGAACGATCACCGTATCCTTCTTGATGCCAGCAGTGGGCTTGCCGTTGAGCTCGACAAGCTCGAACAGGTGCCGGTGCATGTGGAGAGGGTGAGAATCGTCACTGCGATTGTGAAACACCAGCCGGTAGCGGCGTCCCTGCCGGAGCACGAATTCCTGTTCATGCGGATATTCCTTGCCGTTGACGAGCCAGTGATTGATCCCGTGGGGTCCGCCCGGCACTTTTTCAAAGACCATGTCGATGGTCTGATCTGGCGCGGAATGCGGAGCGCTCTTACCAAAGATTGTGTAGTCCCAGCGCGCGCTCGGAGGCGGCAGCCAAATCGGGCGCTGCTGTCGCTGATTGGCGTATTCGACCACGATACCCATGCCAGAGGTCCGCGCGACGTCGCGCAGCTCACCCAAAATCCAAACGCCCGGCTGATTCATCTCCACGATCGTGTCCACGCGCTCGCCTGGGGCGATCTCAATCACGCTGACCAACTGCGGCGAGGGCACGGGATTGCCGTCGAGAGCGATCACCTGAAACTTGTGGGCGGGAAGAGCCACGCGATGAATTTGCGACGCGCTGGCATTGAGCAGGCGCATCAGGATGCGCTGCCCCGGCTGCACGCGGAGGGGATCCCCGGCGCCGAGCATTTTATCGTTGATCGAATAGAGAGGGGCCCCGACTTCGAGCCCGTTGGGACGCGGGTCTGGAGGGGCGGGTTTTTCGGGCATTGGGTCGTGAGGATCCGCCGCCTCGTCCTGATCCATCGTGCTTAGATAAGGCTGCCAGTCACGCAGCGCCACAAAGACTTCCTGGTCGTACAGTCCAGGGTCGTTCCCGGAGTCGATCATAAGAAAACCGAACTGTCCGGTGTAGGCGCCCCGCTGCAGATCCATCATGGCTGCGGTGTGCGAGTGGTACCATCGTGAGCCCGCCGGCTTGGCCACGAATTGATAGCGCCGTCGGCCGTGGGGCGAGACCGGGGGCGTGCCTTCTTCCTCCGCCCCATCCACTTCCGGCGGCACGAATAGGCCATGCCAATGCACGTACTCCGGAACGTCTGTATCATTCACAACGTCGACGGTGACTGGCTGACCCTCGCGCATCCGCATGAGAGGACCGGGAACCTTACTGTTGTAGCCGATCGTGCTGATGACAACCTGAGGGGCCAGCTCAACCAGCGTGGGTACGATTCGCAGGGTGAAATCCGCCGCGCGTCCGGTGGCCTTCGGTTCCGACATCGCCATCTGCTGCTGTGGCGCTAGAACGTGCTGGAGCGCTAGCGACTCCGCAAACGCGGGCCGCAGCTTTCCTGCCCCCGCCCCAATCACGGTGGCCCATCCAAGCCGCACAAAATCCCTTCGGTTCATCTGATCCGCATCGCGCCCGCAATGACAGCCCAAAGAGCGCCGCCCTTGTGAAAATCCCCGGGTCGTCTTGTTATTCTTCCCCCTTCAACATTGGTTGAACGGTTGGGAAAACCGAATACTATCCATAAACGTCTACTTTTTTCAGGGATAATTAGAATAGTTACGGGAGCCCTAAATGCCGATTTAAAACTATTGAACGTCTTTGTTTGCGGCCCAAGCGTTGGGCTTAAGTAGCACCTGAGTCGATGAGCAACGCCGCAGCGACCGATTTCGTTGTACATGATTTTGTACATAGGAGGCGGGCATACAGCGGGTTGTGCGGTTCTTGCGTTCGTAAGTTTTCAATAAGTTACGTAGAATGAGTAGGCGCGTATCGTTCGATTCCCGCCGCCGGCACCATCGATGCCTCTGCTAGAGTCTTCGAGGCACGGGCGGATCGAGCAAACCCCC